>ENA-ORRO01000134-ORRO01000134.1-human-gut-metagenome-genome-assembly--contig:-NODE-134-length-62002-cov-6.336094_pt1 | contig 62002 bp, 53 predicted proteins | sample MGYA00242176_ERZ509136 | MGnify/ENA primary metagenome ERZ509136 (study PRJEB26280, sample SAMEA2338644) | human gut metagenome | biome: human gut; feature: human-associated habitat; material: faeces...
TTAGCCTCGGGCTCGGGCTTAGGCTCGGGGGCAGCAACCGTGTAGGTAACCGTCGGAACCGGGAACTCATACGCATCGCCGCGCATGCCGTTGCCGTCAATGGGCTGCAGGATTGCGCTCTCGTTGACCTTAAGAGTATGAGTACCGGGCTCGGTAGGCACGTTAACCAAGCGCTCGCTGTACTCGAGCACGACAGGTTTGCTCGGAGATGCAGCCTCGTTCAGCGTAAGCTTGAGCACCTCCTGATCGCCATTCACGTAGTCCAAGGTGAACCTATAGGAGCCGTTCGCGAGCTTGCCAAAGCCGTAGGCACCGTCGTCGATTTTCTCGGGGGCAAGCTTCTCGCCGTTGGCGGTCAGGCTGATCTTGGCGGGATCATTGACAAAGTCAAAGTCAGCGCCAATAAAGTCCTCGACCGTCGAGCCGGCGGCAATCTTGTCAACAAGTTTAGCCTTGATATCGGCAAAGTCGGTGTCGAGCTGACCATTGTTGGAATTCCTGGTGAGGTACTGCAGGAATACCTGGCCATCAAAGTCGGCGGCGTTCTTGTAGTAGACGTTCATGTCGTAGCCGGCCTTGACCATCGACTGGAACGTGTCGTCCGTGCTCCAGAACGCGACATCGATGTTGCACGGCGCGTTCACGTCGACGGGGATGGGGTTCGTGGTGCCGTTATTGGCGGCGGCGTCGGTGTACTCGTAGTCGTACTGGGCCCAGTTCTTGTCAGAGTTCTCGTACTGGTCGCGATAGTACTCAAGATACTTGCCGAGCTTCTCGGGGCTCTTCATGGCCTGCGAGAAAATGAAGTTCGAGCCGTCAGAGAACTTCTTCCAGGCGTTATTGGTATGGTACTCGCGGGACTGCCACTCCCAGATGCCACCCATGAAGTTCTTGCCACCCTCAACTTTTCCAAACGACCTCGTATACGGGGTGGCGTAATCGCCATTCTTGCAGTAAAGGTAGGTTGCACCGTCGCTGATCAGGATGACGTGCTTGTTCTCGGCCTTAACGGCAGTGTCCGCGTCAAGAATGCTCTTGGCAGCAAGAAGGCCAGCGTCCATGTTGGTGCCGGAGCGAACGCTCGAATTCATTGCAGCAAGAATGTCATCATAACCCGTGACGACGTCGGTCAACTGCTGCTGGATGTTGCCTTTCTTGTTGAAGAGGACTACGCCGACCTTGATGTCCAGACCATCATCCTTGGCCTTCTGGCTAATCTGGCTCAGGAACCCCTTGGCCTGGTTGTAGATGTCCATCTGCGCAGAGGCGCCGGACTTATCGAGCACAAACACAACGTCGGACGGCTCGGCCTCGCGCTTGCCCGGGAACGAAAGCGTGACCCTTGTCTCCAGGTTCTCGTCAAGATCCGTCGCAGCCTTTTGGTTCTGCTCCAACGCGGACGATTGTCCGGCGTCCCCTGCGGCATCGTCTGCGAATGACATGGTCGCCGGGGTGGCCATACCTAACGTCAGCGCCAACACCGCACCAACCGTAACCGCGCGCTTAAGCGCACCTCCCAATCTGCGCATCCTAGCTCCTTTCATTCACTTCCCGTTTACAGACGGGTGGATACGAAACCAGTGATACGACAATAGTATAGACCGTAAAATGCCAGCGTCATTAACATATATTTACAAATAACGAGCTGGACAGGCAAATCAGATTGGATATTTATATCTATATGCGACCAAGATCGTATGCTCGGGCAGCCCCCTCGCCTGCGCACGCCAAATTGGCTACAGCCTCCTGCATGCCAAGCGCATCCTCAAGGCTCATGGGCTTGCGGCAGATCGGAAGCACCAAGTCGATACCCTGCTCATACACCGCATCCAGGTTGTCGGCACGACCGCCCACGACGGCAACAACCGGCTTGCCATATCGCTTCGCACGACGAGCCACGCCCACCGGTGCCTTGCCGGCAGCGGATTGCTCGTCCATATTGCCCTCGCCCGTTATGACCAGGTCGACATCGCGCACGCGCTCGTCAAACCCAATCAGATCGAGCACCGTCTCCACGCCCGAACGCAGCTCCGCCCCGAGCGCCAGCAGCGCGGCACCCAGGCCGCCGGCAGCACCGGCACCGGGCACACCGAGCACCGAGCCAAATGTCCGTGCACCCTCGGGCACGCGCAACAACCCCTGAGCCCGCGCCCCGGTAATCGCCGCATCGAGCAGGCGACCATAGCCGACCATCCAGCTGTCGTACCTGCGCAGCGCCTCGGCATCATCCGTCGGCAGACCCTTCTGCCCGCCAAACACCGCCAGTGCGCCTCGACGCCCCACGAGCGGATTCTCGACATCGGAAAGCACCACGACACGCGCGCCATTCAGTACCCGAAGCGCTGGTGCCAAATCGATACCCGCCACGTGTTCAAGGCCCGCCAGGCCGGGGGCGATATTGCAGCCACACTCATCGACAAGATGCGCGCCCAGCGCTTGCAGCATGCCGGCGCCGCCATCGTTGGTGGCGCTGCCGCCCAAACCAATATAGATAGTCTTTGCCCCCGCACGGACCGCGCGAAGTATGAGCTCGCCCACGCCATAAGTTGTGGCCGCCAACGCCGCCGACTCCGTGCAAGGCGAATCCCCAATCCCCGCCGCCTCGGCCATCTCGATTACGGCCGACTTGTGCTCGCCGTCCACCAGCATCCGGGCAGCCACGCGATCATCCAAGGGGCCTGCAACCTCACAGGTCGAGAGCTCGCCACCGCGCGCGGCGATGGCGTCGAGCGTTCCCTCGCCACCATCTGCCAGCGGCAAAGCGCCCAGCTCGGCATCGGGCCACACACGGCACACGCCTTCGGCAACGGCCTTCTCCGCCTGCGCGCTCGAAACGCTGCCCTTAAAGGAATCGATCGCCAGCAGCACACGGCGGGGCCGGCGCTGCACGGGGCCAAAGTCAACCGCTGCGCCAGCATCCTCTTCGGCACACGCGAGCGCCTCGGCATGAGCGGTATGTGCCCCAAGATCGGCCCCACAACCGCAGCCAGCACAATCGGTGCCACGCAGCCCACTAAAATAGCTGCTCAACACCCCACGACACTCATCCGCCAGCACGCCGGCACGTACGTTAAACCGATGGTTCAGGCGCGAATCGGCATTGAGGTCGTACAGCGAGCCCAGTGCACCCGCTTTGGCATCGGCCGCGCCGTACACACAGCGCCCCACGCGCGCGTTGACCATAAGCCCCGCGCACATACAGCAGGGCTCGAGCGTCACGTAGACCGTGCAATCGGAAAGGCGCCAGCGCCCAAGCGCCTGAGCAGCGGCGCACAGGGCCGAAAACTCGGCATGAGCCGAAGGATCCTGGTCGAGCTCGCGCCGATTGTGTGCTCTCGCGACGACCTCGCCGTCGCGTACCACTACGGCTCCGATGGGCACCTCGCCCACCGCAGCGGCGGCGTGCGCCTCCGCCAGCGCCTCGCGCATGAACTTCTCATCGATTTCGGTGATCGTCATCGTTCGCCTTCCCTGTTGCAAATCCAAAACGATGCTATCATTACGACTCACGGAGAGATGGCAGAGCGGTTGAATGCGGCGGTCTTGAAAACCGTTGAGCGCGAGAGCGTTCCGGGGGTTCGAATCCCCCTCTCTCCGCCACCTTAGTGATTCACCGGCGTCATGGTGCGCTCAAACAGCGCATCGACCACGTCGGCCATCTCGGGTCGACGCTCAAGATCGTGACCCGACTCCCACCAATTTGTGAACAGTCGAATAATGCCACCGGCGATAAACTCCGATGTCGTCTCGAGCGAAACGGGCGCCAGGGCATCTTCGGCAAGCGAGCTCATCACACGCTCGCGGATGGAACGCGCAATGCGGTCGCAAATCATGCCAGTCAGCATGCCCGACATGCTGCTGGCCAAAAGGTTATCCATGAGCTGCTCATGCGCCAGAATCATATTCATGGCATCGTCAAAGACCTCATGGCGAAGCGCCCGTACGTCATCAAGCGGCTCCGCATCCGCTGCATCGGTCCGGTTTTGCGGCAAGCCCGTCATAAGCTCATCGATATAGAAGGCAAAGTAATCGTTTTTATCGCGAAAATGCTTATAGAACGTCGTGCGGCGAATCAGGGCCCGGTCGCAAAGCATGGCAACCGTCAAATCCTCAAACCGATGCTCTTCCAAGAGCTCGGTAAAAGCATCGAACAGGGCACGATAGGTTTTCTTGATGCGAAGGTCCATCCATATCGCCATCCTCAAGGTGTAGACAGCATTCCTTAATTTGTCGCATATCTTACACTTGTACCACCCGTTCCATGTTGGCGCCCCCCTCCTTGGCGGAAACATAACGCTTACCGGAAAGTTCGGTATCGCCAAAGGTTGCGGGTATACTAGTAGCGTTACACCAACGGCAGCCGGCGCAAAACGCCGCTGCCATTCGAAACGGAGACATCATGCTTCCCGTCATCATCGGTATCGTTGTTGTCGTTGTGATCGCCAGCGCCATCGCCGGCATCTACAACAACATGGTCACCAAGCGCAATCGCATCGATAATGCCTGGCAGAACATCGACACGCAGCTGCAGCGCCGCAACGACCTGATCCCTAACCTGGTCGAGACCGTCAAGGGCTACGCCAAGCACGAGCAGGACACGCTCGCCGCCGTAGTCAACGCGCGCAACGCCGCCGTGAGCGCCACCACCCCCGAGGCCAAGATGGAAGCGGACAACGTGCTGACCGGTGCGCTGCGCCAGCTCTTTGCCGTCGCCGAGGCCTACCCCGACCTTAAGGCAAATACCAACTTTACGCAGCTCCAGTCCACGCTCGAGGACACCGAGAACAAGGTGAGCTACGCGCGCCAGAGCTACAACGATTGCGTGCTCAGCTACAACAACGCCATCCAGACGTTCCCGGCCGTTATCTTTGCCGGCATCTTCCAGTTTAAGGAGCGCCAGGGCTTCGAGGCCGCCGAGGCCGCCCGCCAGGCACCGACCGTCAAGTTCTAACAATCACGGCCGAGTCTTAAGCCAGCTCATCAACCCTTTGGGGCCCAAGGCACAAACCTTGGGCCCTTTTCTTATCCACGCACAACGCGCCCACGCACAACGCGCGGCCAATAGGCCGCGCACCATCTTTAATTCAGCCAAGTAATCCCCTGTCGTGACAGCGCCGAGCCGCAGGGCAGAGAGCGAGTTCCCTCCCGGCGCATTCCGCAGGACGCAAGAAGCCCTCGCCGCACGAAGTGCGCAGCGAGGGCTTCTTGCATGTCCGAGGACGCGCCGGGAGGGAACTCGCTCTCTGCCCGGACGTGCTCGCCAAGAGCTGTAAGGCAGCTTACGCGACGGTGTAAACCCAGTTGTGCTTATCCTCGACAGCACCGGACTGGATACCAGTCAGGGTCTCGCGAAGCTTCTTCATCACGGGGCCGATCTCGGTGTAGCCAGCCGGGAAGGTCACGGTCTCATCGGCACCATAAACCTTGTTGTCGATCTCGCCCACCGGGGAGATGACGGCAGCGGTGCCGCACAGGCCGCACTCCACAAAGGTGCCGGCCTTGACCTCGGCCCACTCGACGGGACGCTGGTCAACGGTCATGCCCAGGTCCTGAGCGACCTGAACGAGCGAGCGACGGGTGATGGAGGGCAGGATAGAGTCGGTGTGTGACTGAGGAACGACGAGGGTGCCGTCCTCCTTCACGAACAGAACGTTCGCGCCGCCAGTCTCCTCGACATAGGTGCGGGACTCGGAGTCGAGATACAGGTTCTCGGCATAGCCCTCGCGGTGAGCCTCCATCGTGGGCTTAAGGGACATGGCGTAGTTGAGGCCGGCCTTGATGTTGCCGGTGCCGTGCGGTGCGGCACGGTCATACTCGGAAACGCGCAGCTTGACGGGCTTGAGGCCACCCTTAAAGTACGGACCGACCGGGGTCACGAGAATACGGAACGTGTACTCAGGAGCGGGAGCCACGCCGATCACGTCACCGGAGCCGATCATAAACGGACGCACGTACAGGGTCGCGCCGGAGCCAAAGGGCGGAACCCAGGCGGCGTTGGCAGAAACGACCTGCTTGACGGCCTCAACGAACTTGTCCTTGGGGAACGGGGGCATCTCGAGGCGCTGGGCAGAGTTATACATACGCTCGGCGTTCATATCGGGACGGAAGCAGACGATGCTGCCGTCCTCGGCGGTGTAGGCTTTCAGGCCCTCAAAGACCTCCTGACAGTAATGGAAGATGCCACCGCACTCGGAGACGTGCAGGGTGTGGTCGGTAGTCAGGCCGCCCTCGTCCCACTCGCCGTCCTTCCAATGGGCCTCGTAGCTGTAATCGGTCTTCATGTAGCCAAAGCCGAGGCTACCCCAATCGATATCCTTCTTCTCGACAGTCATATGTCGCTCCTTACATACACAGTTGCAAACTCGCGAACCCGCACGCAAGGACCGAGGCCGACCGCGTCGCAACGTCGCACGCCCGGAGCGTAGAGCCGGACGGGACACGCGAACGGCATCAAAGCCGGTGGCACGTCGATTCGCATGCACGAGATTGTACTCCCCGTACACGTCTGATAAAACGCTTTTCTTTAACTAAGTAAAGTATTTTCATTTGACTGAAACTAAAGAGGCCCGCCACCGTAAGCGGTGACGGGCCTCAACGACACGATTTGTGCGCCGGCTCGAGCTATGCGTTCTTTTTGCCCAGCTTAGCCTTAACCAAGCCGACCACGGTCGGGATGATCGACACGGCGACAATGCCGATAATCAGCAGCTCAAAGTGCTCCTGCACAAAGGGAATGCCGCCAAAGAAGTAGCCCAGCAGCGTAAAGACCGTCGACCAGGTAATGCCGCCCAGCACGTTAAAGACAACGAAGTTGCGCCAGTGCATGCCGCCCATGCCGGCGATAAAGGGCACAAAGGTGCGGATAAACGGAAAGAAGCGGCCCAGGAAGATGGCCAGGTGGCCCCACTTATCCAAGAAGTCCTCGGACTTTTTGATGCGCTCGGGCGTCATGGCCTTTACCTTGCCCGAGGCGATGATCTTGCGGCCAAAGAAGTGGCCGATCATAAAGTTGCACTGATCGCCCAGGATGGCTGCGGCCCATGCGGTGGCCAGAAGCGCCACGATGTTAAAGCCGCCGTTGTGGGCAAAGAAGCCCGAGGCAAACAGCAGCGAATCGCCGGGAAGGAACGGGAAGAACACCACACCCGTCTCGATAAAGATGATCAGGAAAACGCAGCCGTAGGCCATAAGCGGGCCGGCGGCGATCCAGCTGGCGATCGCGGTGCGCGGATCCTTAAGCAGCTCGGCGATAAAATTGATGAAACCCATGAAGTAAAACCTCTCAGTTGTGGGCGCGGATACGTCCAAGTTGACCAGTATACGGTTGCAGCGCCCCCTCGTGCGCAACCCCACAAAAGGATGACTCCATTACCAGCAAGTTTGCATAACTGACACCTGTTGCGCAATGCCGCCAAGATTGTTCTTCCTAATCCCTAGCGAATCGCTATACTTTATTGAATCGCATTGCCATGGCACTAAGGGAGGGCGGCCGGTGAGCTTTATCAATACCATTCGCGAGGACATCAAGACCGTCCAGGCGCAGGACCCCGCCGCGCAAAACGGTCTGGTCATCTTCCTTTCCTATCCTGGCCTGCACGCCAAGTGGAACCACGTGCCCGAACACTGGCTCTGGGAGCACGGTCATCGCTCGCTCGCCCGTGTGCTATCTCAAATCACCCGCCACATCACCGGCGTCGAGATTCACCCTGCCGCGCAGATTGGCAAGCACTTCTTTATCGACCACGCCATGGGCGTCGTCATCGGCGAAACCACCATCGTGGGCGACAACTGCGTGCTTTACCAGGGCGTCACGCTCGGCGGCACCGGTAACGAGACCGGCAAGCGCCACCCCACCCTGGGCAACAACGTCACCGTGGGCACGGGCGCCAAGGTGCTCGGCAACATTCGCATCGGCAACAACGTCAAGATCGGCGGCAACTCGGTTGTCGTCAAGGACGTGCCCGACAACTGCACCGTCGTGGGCGTGCCGGGACGCATCATCAAGCGCAACGGCTGCCGCGTGTTCGAGGAGAGCTTTGACGCCAAGCAGCACCGCGAGTATATGCCCGACGATGCCGCCGAGCAGTCCGCGCTCAACCGCCAGGGCATCACCGAGAACGCCCGCCGCGTCAAGGAACTCGAGCGAGAGGTGGCCGAGCTCAAAGCCCTCATCGCCAAGCTCGTGGACGAACGCTAGTGGCGGACGACCACCGACAACATTGACGCCAACGCAAAGGCGCGCCAGAGGATTCACCCCCGGCGCGCCTTATTTGCGATGTGGCAAAGGGACTGTCCCTTTGTCACATTATGCGAACTGACTCAGATAGAGGTCGGCGTAAGCGCCCTCGGCTGCGAGCAGCTCCTTATGCGTGCCCTGCTCGATAATGTTGCCGTGGTCCATGACCAGAATCAGGTCGGCATCCACGATCGTCGACAGGCGATGCGCGATCACAAAGCTCGTGCGCCCATGCATGAGCGCGTCCATGGCACGGCCGATGGCAAGCTCGGTGCGCGTGTCCACGCTCGACGTCGCCTCGTCCAGGATGAGAATCGCCGGGTTGTTGAGCAGCACGCGCGCAATGGTCAGCAGCTGACGCTGGCCCTGGCTGATGCTCTCGGCATCGTTGGCCACGCGCGTGTCGTAGCCCTGCGGCATGGTGCGTACAAAGAAATCGACCTGCGCGGCGCGTGCGGCGGCCACGACCTCCTCGCGCGTCGCCTCGGGGCAGCCGTAGGCGATGTTTTCGGCAATCGTGCCATCGAACAGCCAGGCGTCCTGCAGCACCATGCCAAACTGCTGGCGCAGCTCGCCGCGGTCCATGCGGCTCGTGTCCACGCCGTCGAGCGTAATGCGCCCGCCGTCAATCTCGTAGAAGCGCATGAGCAGGTTAATGAGCGTGGTCTTGCCCGCGCCCGTGGTTCCCACCACGGCAATCTTCTGGCCCGGCTCGGCGGTAAACGACACATCGCGCATGAGCGGCTTGTCGGGCGCATAACCAAAGCGCACGTGCTCAAAAGCGACACGGCCCTCAACGCGACCCGGCAGCTTGGCGGCCTCGCCCGGCTGCGGATCCGCCTCCATCTCGGGTTCATCGAGCAGGTCGAACACGCGCTCCGCGCTCGCCAGCGCGCTCTGCAGCGAGTTGAAGGTAAACGACAGCTGCGTCATGGGCTCGGATGCCTCGTAGATAAACTGGAAGAACGCCTGGAACACACCGACGGTCATGTGGCCGGCAACCAGCATGCTGCAGCCCACAATCGCAATCACGATCTGTGCCAGGCGGCCGATAAAGCGCACCGCGGGGCCGACGGCGTTAATCATAAAGTCGGCCTTGGCACTCACGCGCGCTAGCTCGCTCGAGGCCTGGTGCACCTCGGCAGAACTCTGACGCTCGCGGTTAAACGCGCGAATCACCAGACGGCCCGAGTAGCCTTCCTCGACCGCACTCGTAATCTTGGACACCCACTCCTGACGCTCACCGGTTACGTCATGCGTGCGGCGCGAGACCACCTTGGTCACCAGCAGCGACAACGCCGTAAAGAACAAAAAGACGAGCGTGAGCGGCACGCTAAACACGAACATCACGCTCACGGCGCCCACCACGGTACCGATCGACACCAGAAGCTGCAGCAAGCCGCGCTGCATGCTCTCGGACATCTTGTCCAGGTCGTTGGTCGCGCGGCTAACGACCTCGCCGGGACGATGTGCGTCAAAATAGGCGAGCGGCAGACGATTGAGCTTTTGAGCGATGCGGTTACGCAGACGCAGGTTGAGGCGTTCGGCCACGCTCGACATCAAAAAGCTCTGGAGCGCGTAGAACGAGGCAGCGGCCGTCCAGATCATAAAGTAGATGAAGATGGTCCTGCCGCAATTCTCCCAGGTGATGTTGAAGGTGGTGTCGTTGGCAAACGCCACCTGAATGTGGCCCCACAGCTCATCGATCACGCGGGCGCTATATGCCGGCGCGGCGGTGTTAAAGATGGCATAGAACACAATGCTCGCGAACACGATATAGAAGCGCCAATGGTCGCCGGCAGCCTCGCTCCACAGGCGGCGCACCGTCGCCCAGGTATCCCGAGGCGTCTCGTCCTCGTCTTCATCGTCCACATCGCGCATGCGCTCCGCCTCGGCTCGAGCGCGCTCATCCTCGGCGCGCTCGTTTTCCTCGTACAGCGCCTGGCGGCGAGCCTCGCGCGCGGCTGCAGCCTTGGCGGCCTCATCTAGCTCGGGTGCTACGGCAGCCTGGTCGACCGTTTTATCGGCAGCGTCCGCAGCGGCAGTATCGACAACACCGCCCTGTTTCTCGAGCTCCTCGGTCATGCTACTCACCTCCCTTCATTTGCGATTCCGCGATGGCACGGTACACCTCGCAGGTTTCCATAAGCTCGCCATGCGTGCCCAGGCCCACGACCTCGCCGTCCTTGAGCACGACGATCTGGTCGGCGTGTAAAATCGTGGAGATGCGCTGCGCGATGATGAGCACCGCAGCGTCACGCGTCTCGTCTTGCAGCGCATGGCGCAGGGCGGCATCGGTCTTAAAGTCCAGGGCCGAGAAACTGTCATCGAAGATATATAGATCGGCATGCTTCATGAGCGCACGGGCGATGGCCAGACGCTGGCGCTGGCCGCCCGAAAAGTTCGTGCCGCCCTGCGCCACCGGGGTATCGAGCCCCTGCGGCTGATCGAGCACAAAGGTGCTCTGGGCAACCTGGAGCGCATGAAGCATGTCGGCTTCAGTCGCGTCTTCGTTGCCAAAGCGCAGGTTGCTTGCCACGGTGCCCGAGAACAGCCACGCCTTCTGCGGCACGTAAGCGATATGCCCGCGAATCTCGTCTTGCGAAAGGTCGCGCAGATCAACGCCGTCCAGGCGAATGGCGCCCTTGGTGGCATCGTGGAAGCGCAGCAGGAGCTTGGCCACCGTCGACTTGCCCGAGCCCGTCGAGCCGACGATCGCGGTCGTCTGACCGCGGCGACAGGTAAAGTTCAGATCGCACAGCGTGTCCTCGTCGGCGTCGTCAAAACGAAACGACATATGATCGAACACAGCGACCGCGCCGGCTCCGTCCTTTGAGTCGGACGTGCCCGCGTCGAGCGCACCCTCACCATCGACGATGCTCGGCTCAATCTCCAGCACCTGCTGCGCACGGCTGAGGCACGCCGCGGCGCGCGGAAGCGTCAGAATCACCATCTGCGCCATCATCACAAAGAACAGGATCAGGATCGCGTATTCCAACACGGCCGAGATGCTGCCGATTTGCATGGCATGGACGCCCACGCGGTTGCCGCCCACCCACAGCACCGCCACCTCGGCGATGTTCATCAAAAAGAAGCTGGAGCTGTCGAGACCCACAAACAGGTGGTTGACCTTGATGGCATTGGCCGCGTAATCGCTAAACACCTCGTCCAGGCGCTGCTCCTCGTGGCGCTCCTTGTTAAATGCGCGGATGACGCGCACGCCCACGATGTTCTCGCGCAGCACCACGTTCATGCGGTCGATAAAGCTCTGCAGGCGCATAAAGATCGGCGCGGCGTTGGCAACGGTAAAGACCGCCGCCACCAGCACGATCGCAACGACCACGCCCAGCAGCGTGCCCATGGCGGGATCGATAAACCAGGCAAAGATGATGCCCGCCACGGCCAGGAATGGCACCGGCAGCACCAACTGAATCGTCTGAAGGATTGCCTGCTGAATCACGTTGATATCGTTGAGCGAGCGCGTGATCATCGAACCCGTGCCAAAGCGCTCAAAGTCGCTGGCGGACAGCTCGAGCGACTTGTCGTACACGGCATTGCGGATATCGCAGGCCACGTTGGCGGCCAGGCGCGCCGAAAGATAGCAGCCCAACACCGTGCCGCCGCTGGCCATGCCGGTCGCGATAAGCATGTACAGGCCGTTGCGTAAAATATAGTCGACATCGCCCGTGGTAATACCGGTGTTGACCATGTTCGCCAGCATCGTGGGAACCAACAGCGTACCGACGTTATCTATCAGCACCGCAAACAGCGTCACCGCAATCAGACCGCGGTACGGCCTCATAAACCTCATTAAGAGTCGCATGTGTCCCCCTCGCCCTTATCGTCAGCCTCGTTCTCGGCGGCCACTTGCCGTTTAAATGCCTCGCACTCTTCGTTAAGAACATGGGAGAACTTACCGACCAAGCGCATGATCTCGCGCTGTTCCCACGGCTCGAGCGCCTCGAATGCCTGTTGTTCGGCTTTTTGCGCCGGCAATGCGTAGCGCTTGGCAAACTGCACGCCTTCTTCGGTCAGTCGCACAACCTTGTTCTTACGACTGCCCTCGGCAAACTCCAACGTCGCAAGCCCTCGCGCCCTAAGCGTCTTAATCGCCGAATTGATGGTCTGTTTGCTGTAGAACCATTCACTCGTCAGCCGACTCACGGCAACGCTTCCGCCCGCTGCACTCGTGTCGACGAGCATCCAGTAGGCGCAGTCCGAAAGACCGCAGGTGCGTGCGAACTCCGAATAGATACGGTCAAGCCCGTTGAGCATCCGGTCGAAATCGACCAAGCTAACTGCACTATTCATCTCTCCCACCATTCGATTGTCCGAGTTTTGACCAATTTATATCTCTACATTAGTCCGAGTTTTGACTATCGTCAATAAGCTCGTTGCTTATGGTCGGCTCCACATAAGCATATCGACAAAAAAGACCGCCGGCGCGGGGGCGGCGCCGGCGGTTGCGAGAGAATATCGATTGTTGGCTGTTAAGCAGCGACGGCCTCGTAGACCGTAGCGCCCGAGAAGCTGTCGTGCAGGCTCTTGCCGCAGATCCAAGGCAGCTCGACGACCTCGCAGATCGTGTTAACCAGCTCGGAGCAGTCAGTAAAGTGGCCCTTATCGTTGAGGGCCTCGCAATCCTGAACACGCCAATATCCATCGGTGTGCGTGATGTAGTACTCGTGGTTGTCGATCGTCACAAAAGCGCGCGTCTTGGAACGCAGCAGCTTCAGAAATCCTTCGAAGTCGGTCTCGACGACATCTCCAGCCTGGAACATGATGTTACCTCCTGGCCCGGCGCCACCATGGCGCGTTGATAAACGTTGGTACTCCTTTAGTAAAACCTTTATCAGAGCTTATGCGCGCATCATTTAGGCAAGTGGTAAAAAACCGCAGGGTAGACGGGATAAAACGTTTAACCATCTCATCAGCTTCTCACATTCTTGCCTCGGTTTTATGCAAGCCGACTTTTCCGATTGGCGGCCATTGCTGCTTGGAGCCCTTCGCGCGATTACGGCTACGGCGCGACGGGTAAGAACGGAGCATCTGCAACGTCATCGCTAGGAGAACCCATGGAGACCATCGAAGCGCTCATCCATCGCCGCAGCTGCCGCAACTACAGCGATCGCCCCGTCGAAGCCGAAAAGCTCGCACGCATTATCGAGGCCGGCCAGTATGCGCCCAGCGGCATGGGACGCCAGCCGGTGACGTTTGTCGCCGTTACCGATCCCGCGACCATCGAGCGTCTCTCGCAGCTCAATGCGCAAGTCATGGGCAGCAACGACGACCCCTTCTACGGTGCCAAAACGGTTGTGGTGGTGCTGGTCGACCGCAGCGTGCCCACGCATCTGGAAGACGGTTCGCTTGCCATGGGCAACCTGCTCAATGCTGCCTATGCGCTGGGCGTTGATTCGTGCTGGATTCATCGCGCCCACGAGGTTTTCGATTCGCCCGAGGGCCTCGATCTGCTGGCCAGCTGGGGTCTGCCCGCCGACGGAAGCCTGCGCGGCGTCGGCAACTGCATCCTGGGCTATGCCGAGGGCACGCTTCCCGAGGCCAAGCCCCGCCGCGACAACGTGGTGTATGTTCCGCCGTTCTAACGAACGGCGGACCCGTTGACGCTGCGCGGGCCGCATTCACGCCAATCTGACGTTCAATTTCGAGGGCGCGACCAAAAGGTCAGCGCCCTCTCATTTCTCGTCACCTTGGCGCAAATGCGGCCCGCTCGCTGTTGGTGCCTGACATCGAGTGAACCACCGTTGGCATCCGGCACCTGGGCAGCTAATTAACAGGATGATAGAAGGTGTCCACAACGGTTTGTTTTACATTGTCCTGGTCCAGATAGAACTCGGCGAAGGTGTCGCCCTGCTGCATGGTGCCCTGCAGCGTCACGACATCAAACGAGGTCAGGCCGTGCTCGAGCATCGTGGTCGCCAGGTAGCTAAACTCATCGAGACCCAGGTTGGTCCATGTATAGTCGCCCATCGTCTGGTACAAGTTGATCAGCACGGCCGGATTGCTCTTGGCGCTGTTGAGCACCTTGGCCGCGAATGCCTGAAGGTAACTCACCTGACGCGTGGTTCGGTCGAGCGAGGACGTGAGCACAGAGGTATCGCGCCACTGCACGTACTTCTCGGCCATCTTGCCAAAGAGTGTTGTCTCCTGACCCTCGACCACCGAGGTGCCCGGCACAGTCTGCGTGGGTACCAGCGTTACGCCGCCGATGGAATCGTTAATGGGCGCCACGCCCTCAATGTTGAGCGTGTAGTAATAGTCGACCGGAATATTGTCGAGCACACGCGAAGCGGCGGCGGCCGCCAGAGCCGAGGAATTGTCGCCGTCGGTGCCATAGGCAAACTGCAGGCACAGTTGCTCGGTCACCTGGCCGGCAAATGACCCATTGGAATACGTGTCCACGGCAACCATACTATCGCGCGGGATAACAATGCCGCGCGCCTCACCCGTGTCGGTATTGAGTGCCACAACCATCACGGTATCGGACTGACCCTTCTGGGTGCCATCGTCGTTGTCGCGTCCATCAAAACCAATAAACGCCACCGTGGCCATATGCTTGTTGAGCTCATACTTCTTGCCGTTATAGGTAATGGTGTCGCCCTTGGCCTTAATGACCTTTTCGGTCTTTTCCTCAATCTTCTTTTTGCCTTGGTTCACGCTGTGATTCACAAAGCCCCAGCCGGCAGCAGCAACCGCACCAATCACGAGCAGCACGATCACGAGCGTGCGGATACGGCGACGACGCTTGATGCGCTTAATCGACTCCTCAGAGTGACGACGGCGCTGCGGTGCCGTCTCATCGAGCGAAGGCCATTCGGCCTCATCAGCCGGCTGCGGCACATCATCCGCAACCTGCGCCGAAGCCTCGGCCTGTTCCGCGGCTTTGCTCTGCGCCCCATCTTGCGCGTCAGATGCCGAGACGACATCGGCGCGCTGCTGCATATCGGCAGGCTCCACCACATCGGAAATCTGCTGCTGGGAAGTGTTCTCCTGGCCGCTTTCTTCGGGGTCGGCCGCATCGATAAAGTGTTTACCGCGTGGGTTCATTGCTACTTGGTTTCCTGATCATTAACTAAAACACCGCTAACGATATAGCGCGAGTTGCTGCGCTGTGATTTGTCGAGCACGCAGGTGCTCAGCTGCACAATCTTACTATCTGCATCAAGCGATACGCCTTCGCGCACGTTTTTAAGGAGCGCGTCGGGATTGCAAACGGTATTGAAATACTCCTGACGCACGGCGGGATCGGCAAAGTTAAACGAGTTGAGGATGTGGCGATTGTCGTACTGGTAGGCCGAAACAATCTTGTACTTCAGGATATGACCGGGTGTGTAGATGTAGAACTCGGTGTTCTCGTTAAAAAAGTCCGCATCCTCAAAATAATGTAAGTTATGGAACATGCGCCTGTTCACATGACCATAAATCACCGTGACGGGGTCACTGAAATCGCGGGCGTTGGCCATCTGGCTAAAGGCGGTGCCGTACGGATCGTACTTGCCATCCTTGTCGTGATTGAGATAGAACAGGTCATCCACCGAGCTCTGCAGCAAGGGCGTATTGATATCGGTGCCCGGGATATAGAGCCAGGCGTAAATGTCGGCATTCTCCTGGATCAGTGGAGCAAAATCGATGGGATTATCCGGCAGCTCGTCGTTCTTAGACTCGACCTTGGTCGCGGGCTTGCCCGTCGCGCTCATCTCCTCGGCGCCCTTTTGATCTAGATGGTGCATGTAAAGCACGTAGCCGCCACAGCCAACTGCAACCAACAACAGCACGGCGATAACACCTTTGAGAATTGCGGCGCGACGCTTTTTGCCCGGGTTGCCCACGTGCTTGCCCAACGGCTGCTCTGCCATGATATTCCTTAATCCCAAATCAGTTAAAAAAGGACCCGCACAAGTACGGGTCCTCAAATCTTACGGTTGAAACCGTATGCGTGCTAGTTGTTCTTGCGAAGAGCAACAAAGGCGCAAGCGGCACCAGCGGCGGCAACAACAGCCACAGCGGCGACACCGGTAGTGTCCACGCCGGTAGTCGGAGACTTAGCGCCGTTGTCGGTGGTAGCGGCACCAGTGGCGGTCTTCTCAGCCACGATGGTATAGATGGAGAGCTTGGTGACCTTAAAGGTAACATTGCCGTTGTTGTCGGCAGTGAGGTTCAGGGTATCCTTGCTGCCGTCGTTGTGCTGGACATAGACGGTAACCTTGGCGCCGGCGTAGGCCTTGCCAAGGGTGAAGGTGACGGTCAGCGGATTGGAGTCAGAAACAGTGCCCGCGACGGTCTCGGTGATCTCGAAGGAGGCGACCACGTTGGCGTTGGCGGGGGTGCCCTCGGCGTACTTGGTGGTGGACTCAACCTTGACGTTGGCGTTGTTGACGCTCGCGGTCACATTGTTGGCGCCGGTGGTGGTGGTGTTGGCCGGGCTCGGAGCAGCAAAAGCAGCCACGGGCATAGCCAGGGCAAGAGCGAGAACGCTCAGTGCTGCCATGAATCTCTTCTTCATGTTAGGTACTCCTCAACTTGCAGCTTACGGATTTTCAAGTGCCTAGTAGTATAGCCTTTTTCTGCAAACTTCGACCAAAGAGCTCTGCATGAAACAATGTTGCAGATTTTTGTTCGCCCATAGCCCCCAAACGGCACCTCGCTGTAACGATTTTATGTTCCGGCAGGTCTATGTCGTTTGACTTGGAGTCGAATTCGCCCCGTCATCGCTCGCCTGTACCGCTCCCTCTGCTTTTTGCCCGCCTTCATCCTTTTGAGCATCGGCAATGGTGGCAGCGACTGCGACCATGCCGCGCTGGGGCGCGACGCCCGTCTGGGCCTGAGCGCCCTCGACAACTTCTATGCCTGCATGCGCAAGTTCGGGCGATTTGAGCATCGCGCCCAGACTCGCGCCGCCACCTGCATAGCCAAGCGCCGCGAGCGCGATGACGATTATCGCGGCAACGACCACGATCGGCACGTAACGATGCCAGCCTGCAGGATTGAGGCCGCTACGGCGGGCAGCACCGCGGCTAATATAGCCAAGCGTGCCATCGTGCTTGAGCTTTGAACCCACCACACGCCTTCGCCCCCGCAACGAGGACTCGGCCTGCATGGCCAAGCGAGCGCTTGCCGAAGGATAGCCATATTTTGTGCGCTTGAACGAGCCGTCGAACCCCGAGGCGCTTTTGCCCCACGTCCGCGAAGTCGTACGCCGGCCGACCGGCGCCGCACTTCGCTTTGTTCGGTTCGTTTTTGAAGTCTCCGCCATACTCCCCCGCACGCCGTAACACAATCGAAACAATGCTTCTTTGGACTGTATCACACGCGCCGCACGCGGTCACGGCGCCTCGCTCAGCGGTCGTTGTCCTTCAGCAGGCGCCATAAAGTCGTGCGGCTTATACCGAGCACCTCTGCCGCACGTGTTCTGTTGCCGTGAAGGTGCTGCAGGACCAACCGTGCGACATCGCGCTCGGTATCGGCCAGGGGACGCAAGATGTACAAATCGCTTTCGAGCGCCGGGGCGCCAAAGGTCGCGGTCTTGATAACGTCCTCCTGGGCAAGCACCTCTTTCGCCACGGCACGCTCCACCGTTCCAGCCCCCACTAATATATAGAGTCGTTCAGAGACTTCACGCAGCTGCAGGTAATTGCGGGGCCAACGGTACGCATCGAGCATCTCTGCCGCGGCGGCGGACAACATGGGGGCACCCGTCTTAAACATATCTGCCAGATACCCCAGATAGCGCGCAACCTTTTCCGACGCGCCGCCCTGCTCGGCAATCGCCGGCGCCACACTCACTGCACAGGCCAGACGCTCGGTTACAAAAGCAGCCTGATCGCTTTCGCCGCCGCCCGGCATATCGTTTGCCGTCAACACCACATGGCAACGAGTTGCGAGCGCCGTGTCGATCATTGCGGACACGAGCTCGCGCAGACGTTGGGGGCCAACAGCATGCCAGCCGCCCATGCAAAGTGTCAGTCCCGTTTGGAATAGCGGCGATTCGGAACTTTTGAGCAGATGGCGCCAGCCGCGATCCGTAAGCTCATCGAGCGCAACGGACACAAAGGGCTGATCGGCATAGGGTCCATCCAGGTACAGGCGTCTTGCAATCTGATCCTGCCCCGCGCCCAGCTCGCCCTCGAGCATAAGGGGCACCCCACGCGCATAGCTCTCCCGTACGGGGGCAGCGACCGCCGCCGTGTCTTCGACGATGCCGTACGTGCTCGACGCGTAGCGAGCCTCGACTTCGTCGGCATTGAGCCACTCGATGCCCGCATGCGTCGCAGCGGCGCGCACCTCATGCGCCACGACCACCCAAAGCGCTCCGCGCTCCTTGGCCGTCGGGCGCACCGTCAAGCTCAACCGCACGCCCTCGTGGCCCATCACCAGGCGCGCCCCATCGCCCACGCGAGCGAGACGCTCGGAAACAAAAGCAGCGATATCCTGCTCGAGCGCCGCGTCACTCATAGTCGAGATCACAACGCCACCGCACTCGTCGATTGCCAGCGCCGATGCTCCGGCTGCGGACAATGCCTCAATCAGAATCTGCAGCTTGGCATCGCTATCCATGATTTGCCCCTGTCCGCGGCGACGTGCAACCGCCGACGGTCGCACGACCGAATGTTTCAAAATTGAACGATATTACTCACCAAACACTATAGGGCAAAAGTCGCCGTCCTGCGAGTATATGAATTGCCCCGCATCGCCATCCTGGCGGGGCGATAAGAGCTCTTCGGGACCTATCAACCTGCGGACAAGCCATACCCGCAAGAGCTCCTATCGCTCCACCGCAGGCATGCGCTCGCCAGCACGCAACACGCAAATCAGCTACTTCTCTACCAGATTCCCAGCACGTGCTGCATTCCCAAACTCATGCATGCAATGCCAATCCAGCAGCAAAAGCCCAACGCGATGGGTTTGCCGCCCTTTTTGACCAGCTCGACGATATCGGTATTAAAGCCAATAGCCGCCATGGCCATCACAATAAAGAACTTCGACAGCTCCTTGATGGGCGCCGTAATGGACGCAGGAAGCTGAAGCACCGTGGTGATCACGCTCGCCAGCACAAAGAACAACACGAACATGGGAAACGCACGTTTAAGCGAGAACGTGCTTTTGGCGTCGCCGCCGGCCTTGCGCGCCAGATGCATCTGCCAGCATGCGAGAGCCAATGTAATGGGAATAATGGCCAGCGTCCTGGTGAGCTTAACCACTGTGGCGCTTTCGAGCACATTGGCGCCGGGATGCATGCTGTCCCAGGCGCTCGCCGCAGCCGTTACCGACGAGGTGTCGTTGATGGCGGTGCCGGCAAACAGGCCAAAGCCCTCGTTGGTCAGCCCGAGCATGCCGCCGAGCGTCGGAAACACGAGCGCCGCGATAACGTTAAACAGGAAGATGACCGAAATAGCCTGGGCAATCTCGCGATCGTCGGCATCGATGACGGGCGCTGTCGCGGCGATGGCAGAACCGCCGCAAATCGACGAACCCACACCTACAAGCGTCGCGATCTTGCCCGACACGTTCATGACGCGGCAGAGCACAAAGGCAATGACAAGCGAGGTCGAGATCGTCGCCACGATAATCGGCAGCGACTGGGCGCCCTTGGACAGAATCTGTGAGAGGTTCATGCCAAAGCCAAGCAGGACAACCGCGTACTGCAAGACTTTTTTAGACGTATAGGTAACACCGGCAGCGAGCTGTTCGCGACGATTCTTGGGAAAGACGAGCGCCAGGACCATGCCAAAGAGGATGGCAAATACCGGACCGCCGACCACCTCAATCTGTTTGCCGAGCAACGTCGCGGGGATAGCGATGATGAGGCAGAACAAGACGCCCTTCCAGCGCTCACGTACGATATTCGCCAGTTGCATATGAGATTCCTTCTTTCTATTTCACGTTTGCGACGGCTTATGATACGGCAATATTGAGCACAGCCTTGTGCAAACAAAGACTAGGACGCCGCAATAGTTCTCAGGCAACAGCCGAATTACCCACCGCGGAGAGCTGATTCGCGGCATAATTAACAACTGACATATGAGTTTGATAGAACAGTTGCGAGGCGCTATGGAAGAATCGATGCACGTCGGCGAGCAGGAAACGAGCCTACAGGACCAGTCCTACCACACCATTCGACGCAAAATCGTCTACCTGGACTATAAGCCGGGCGAAAAGCTAGGCGTCAAGCAGCTTTGCGACGACCTGGATATGGGGCGCACCCCTGTGCGCGAGGCACTGGTGCGTCTGGCGCAAGAGAGCCTGGTGCGCACCGTGCCCCAAAGCGGCACCTATGTCTCGCCCATCAACCTCACCTTTGCCGAGAGCGCCTGCTACATTCGCGAACACCTGGAAAAACAGGTGATTGTGGAGTGCTGCGCCCGTGCCACCTCGGCAGGCATCGAGCAGCTCGACCGAGCCATCGCGCTGCAGGAAAAGGCCATGGCCGAAGAGGATCGCATCGGATTCTTTTTAAGCGACAACCTCATGCACCGCATGATTTTTAGCATCGCGTGCCGCAGCACCGTGTGGTCATGGCTCGAAGAGACCAATGCCGACCTGGAGCGCTTCCGCTGGCTGCGCGCCGCCACGCAGACGCTCGACAATCAGGAGATTGTTAACGAGCACAAGCAAATCCGCCGCGCCATCGCCGGTCGAGATCCTATCGAGGCGAGCTTTTTGGTCAGCAAGCACCTGCATATGATGTTCCGCAACCAGACCGAGGTCCTGGACCAATATCCCAAGTACTTCGAGACCAGCAAGCTCCGCTAACCTGCCAAAAAGGGACAGGTTTATTTTGGCAGGCTTTATCTGGGCAAATGCAACAAGGCCCGGCTCCGCCTGATGACGCGGAGCCGGGCCTTAATCGTAAGGATAACGGAACTCGATTATTCCACGGTAACGCTTTTCGCCAGGTTGCGAGGCTGGTCAACGTCGCAGCCGCGCAGGATGGCCACCTCGCGGGCGAGCAGCTGCAGCGGAACGCTCGCCGTGATGGGGCTGAACACGTCACGGACGGACGGCACGCGAATGATGCAGTCGGCAATCTTGTTGATTTCCTCGTCGCCCTCGGTAGCAACGACGATGACCTTGGCGCCGCGAGCCTTGCACTCCATGAGGTTCGACACCGTCTTATCGTACGTTGCGCTCTTGGTTGCCACCGCGATGACAGGGAAACCCGGATCGATCAGCGCGATGGGGCCGTGCTTCATCTCACCGGCGGCATATGCCTCGGCATGCAGGTAGCTGACCTCCTTGAGCTTAAGCGCGCCCTCATAAGAAATGGCGGCGCCCATGCCGCGACCCACGAACAGCGCGGACTGCGCGTCCTTGCACACAAGCGCGGCCTCGTGCACGGCCTCGGTCTGCGTATCCAGGATCCACTGGATCTGCTCGGCCGTATCGGAAAGCTCGCGGAACAGCATGCGCGTCTGCTTGGTGGTCAAGCGGTACTTGACCTGCGCCAGCAGCAAGGCCAAAAGCGTGAGGCTCACGACCTGACCGATGAAGCTCTTAGTCGAGGCGACTGCAATCTCCTTGTTGGCCTTGGTGTAGATGACGCCGTCGCTTTCGCGCGCCACCGGGCTGCCCACCACGTTGGTGATGCCAAAGACCTTGGCGCCCTTGATGCGCGCATCGCGAATGGCGGCAAGGGTGTCGGCCGTCTCGCCCGATTGGGACACGGCCACGACGAGCGTCGTCGGCGTGATGATGGGGTTGCGGTAGCGGAACTCGCTAGCCGCCTCAACCTCGGTAGGAATACGAGCCCAGCCCTCAATAAGGTTCTTGGCGATGAGTCCGGCGTGGTAGCTGGTGCCGCAGGCAATCACATATACGCGGTCGATATCGTTGAGTTCCTCGAGCGAAAGGCCCAGCTCGTCGATATCGAGCTCACCGGCAGGGGTCATGCGGCCCACCAGCGTGTCGCGCACCACGCGCGGCTGCTCGTGAATCTCCTTGAGCATAAAGTCGGGATAACCGCCCTTTTCGGCCATGTCCAGGTCCCAGTCGATATGGGTGATTTTGGGCTCGATAACGTTGCCGGCCTCGTCGGTATACTCGACGCCCGCGGGCGTGAGCTTGGCAAACTGACCGTCTTCGAGCACCACGACATCGCGGGTGGCATCGATAAGCGCGATCACATCGGAGGCAACGTAGGAGCCGGTCTCGCCCACGCCGACCACAATCGGGGAGTCCTTGCGGGCAACAGCGATCACGCCAGGTTCGTCGGCGCACACGGCGGCCAGGCCATAGGCGCCCACCACGTGGGTGCAGGCCTCGCGCACGGAAGCCATCAGGTCGCGCGTCTCGGCATAGGCCTCTTCGATCAAGTGCGCGAAGACTTCGGTATCGGTCTCGCTCTTAAAGTGATGGCCGCGGCCCTCCAGCTCTTCGCGCAGCTCGGCGAAGTTCTCGATGATGCCGTTGTGGACGATGGCGATGCGACCATCGCAGCTGGTGTGGGGATGGGCGTTGACAACGGAAGGCTTGCCGTGAGTGGCCCAGCGGGTATGGCCGATACCGCAGGTAGCGTCGCTGTCGATATTGGAAAGCTCGCTCTCCAGGCCCGCAACCTTACCCACGCGGCGGATGACGTCGAGGTGAGCCGCGGCGCCCTCGCCCACCTCGAGCGCGACGCCCGAGGAGTCATAACCGCGATATTCCATACGCTTAAGGCCCGTGACCAGAATGTTCTTTGCAATATCAGAGCCGGTGTAGCCGACAATTCCGCACATAGGATAAATCCCTTCGCTCGCGTGACTGCAAAACGCCCACGCACGACGGGCGCTGAGACGTATAACGTCCGAGTATTGTACTCACACAAACGCAAGCTGATATACCAGAAGTGGTATCTTAAACTGGATACCACTCGATGCACACACCCTACCACCACAACGGTGACAGGCACCTTTGCGGTGGTTGGCACTCCCCTAGGGACGCAGGCGGCGCTCGAGCCGATTGCCCAGGGCCGTGAGTGCCATAACAATGACGTAGTAGACCACGGCCACCACTAAAAACGGTTCAAAGGCTCGATAGGTGAGCGCCTGCACGCTCTGGGCGGCGCGCATCATATCCATCAGGCCGATGGTTGCCACCAGCGAGGAGCTCTTGAGGACCGTGATCACTTCGTTGACCAGAGCAGGGGCAATCGAGCGCATCGCCTGCGGAACGATGATCTTGCGCATCATGGGAACATAGCGAAGCCCGATGGCCCGAGCGGCATCGTACTGCCCCCGGTCAACGCCCTCGATACCACCGCGCACCGTCTCGGACACCGTCGCTGAGCCGTTGAGCCCCAGTGTAATGGCACCGGCGGCAAACATCGAAATTTTGAAGCCCGTGAGCTGCGGCGTCGCAAAGTACGCCAAAAAAAGTAACACGATGAGCGGCACGCCGCGAAAGATAGAGGTGTAGAAGTTGAGCACCGCACGCAATGGGCGACAGGGCAAAACCTTGAGCACGGCAATGAGAAAGCCCAGGACGAGTGCTATGGCCAGCGCGGCGGCCGTCACCTGACAGGTCACGACCAGGCCGCTCATAAACATCGGTATATATGGTTCTAGCAGTTCAAACTTCATCAGCATGCCCTTGGCGCGCGCCTCACCGGCTCGCTATTTTCCGGCAACCGTCGACGTACCGGAAGCGGAATAGTCGCCGTTCCACATGAAGTCGGCGCCCACATACTGCTTGATGCAGTCATCGATGGTGCCGTCCTCGAGCATCTCGCCGATGCATTCGTCAAGCGCCTCGACAAATCCGGCACCCTTCTTGGCCATCAGGCGGTACACGCCCACGTGATCGCTCGTCTCGGAGCGATCGAGCAGGCCCAGCACCAGGCCCTCATTCGCATCGCGCATGGACTGGCCCTCGGCGCCGTCACACAGGTAGGCATCGATGCGCCCGGCGAGCACCTCTTGCAGGCACTGGTCGCCACCGTCGTACGTGTGAATATCAGCATCGGGCATGACCTTGGCGATGAACTTGTTCTGCACGGTACCGGTGGTGCAGGCGATAGACTTGCCGGCGAGGTCCTCAACGCGCTTGACGGGATCGCCGCCGAGCGTGAGAACGCCCACAAGCGGCTGATAGTAGCCGCGCGTGAAGTCATAGGTCTGCTCGCGCTCTTCGTTGGAGCTCATCGCCATGGTAAAGGCCTTGTCATCGCTCTGCACCGATGCAAGCGTGGCGGCAAAGTCCTGCGGCTCAAAGTCGTAAGAAAAGCCCAAGCGCGAGGCCATCTCGTCAGCGATAGCGATGTCCAGGCCGACAACCTTCTGCTTGCCGTCCGACTGCGTCTCCAGATAGCGATAGGGCGCAAAGGCATCGTCGCCCACAAAGGTGAGCTTAGTGCCCTTGATATCGTCGCCTGTAACCGCGGCAGAACCAGCGGCAGAGCCCTTGTCGGCGCCACTGCCAGCGCAACCGCTCGCCGTAACCATTGCGGTACCGGCGATTAAACCCAGGAAATCACGACGAGAAACAGCGCGAGTCATACCAAAGCCTTTCAATCTACGTTCAAAACGGCTTCCATTGTAGACACTCCACCGTTTAACGCGCAGCCCAGCCGCGCCAAAACCACCACAAAGGGGACAGGCACCTTTGTGGTGGTTCGGGTGTCTGACAACAAGCTCCGCCGAAACGTCTCAATCTGTAACATCTGGGGCGCCGAAAGAGGGCTTGCTGTTACAGATCGAGATTTTCCGCCCGGCCCCGGCGATCTGTCTCAATCTGTAACAGGTAGGTCTTGCTTTGTCGTCCAGATGTTACAGATCGAGACAATTGAAGGGCCAGGCAACGCGACCACCGCAAAGGAGGCAGCGCGCTGCGCCACCCTTGCGGTGGTGTGGTCTGGGCTTCGGTGTTTGCCCAGATAAAACCTGCCAAAATAAACCTGCCCCCAATTGACAGGCTTTGACACCCTCGGGACGGGCGATGCTACAATCTGACTCGTACTTGAAACGTATCAAAGGGGCCGCTATGGCAAAGGTAAAAATCAGCGACGTCGCGCGCGAGGCAGGGGTCTCGCTGGGCACGGTATCCAACGCGCTCAACCACCCCGAAAAGCTGCGCCCCGAGACCCTCAAACTCATCAACGAGACCATCAATCGCCTTGGCTACCTGCCCAACCAAAGTGCCCGTCAGCTCGCGGGCGGCACTACCAAGTCCTTTGGCCTGGTCCTCCCCCGTCTCGACCATGGCTTCTCGCTCCAAATTGCCAGCGGCGCCCACAACGAGGCCCGCAAGCACGGTTACGACCTGCTCATCGCCAACGCCGACAACGACGACATCCTCGAGGACCATTACCTGCGCTATTTTATGGGCACGCAGATGTCCGGCGTCATGGTTCAGCCCATGGCGTCCCCCGATTGGCATCCCGCAATGACCAAGATGCCCGTGCCGATCGTCCATCTGGACATCCACTGCTCCGAACCCGGTTACTACGTGGCCGCCGACAACGAGGCGCAGGGGCGCATTATCGCCGAGCTCGCCATCGCCCGCGGCGCGCGCCATATCACCGTTGTGGGCAGAGCGGCATTTATGCAGCTCACCCTGCGCGTACTTGGCATTCACAAGGCCCTCGCCCTGCATCCCGATATCAAGATCGAAGTCATCGACGCCGGCGAATGGAATACCGCTGCCGACGGTTACAGCATCGGCGCTCAGATTGCCGATCGCTCTTCCGACGAGCGCCCCGATTTTGTCATCGGCCTTACCGATGTATTGGCCTCGGGCGTTATCTCGGCGTTGACCGACAAAGGCATCCCCGTCCCCGAGCAGGTCCGCGTGGCCGGCTGCGACGGCAACCCGCTTGCATGGAGCGGCGCGGTACCGCTCACCACCGTAGCACCCCCGGGCTACGAAATTGGCCGCAAGGGTGTCCAGCTGCTCATGGAGCAAATCGAGAACAAGGCGCCGGCAAAAACCAAGCACACCCGCATTGGCTCCGCAGCTCGAACCGTTACTGCGGTCACAGCCGCCGAGGACATCAACCGTCAGGAACTCGTGCGGCCGTTCCTCTTGGAGCGCGCCAGTACCCGGGCGAGCAGCCAAGCCGAAGCCACCGCCATCAACCTCGGCGCGTATCTATAGCACGTCGGCCAGTATGCCAAAACGCCGCTTAAGCAAAAGAGGCCCGACCATTGCCGGACCTCTTTTGCTTAAGCGCAAGGTCAGCCGATTGCTCGTTTCAACTCCGCAATTGTCTAGCGCACGGCCTTGACCGCCGTCGTCAGATCGAACAACGTGTCGAGCACGACCTCACAGCCGTCCACCACGTCCTGCGGCAGCGGAACGATGTCGGGAACGGCAAAGACATGGCAGCCGGCCGTAATGCCCGAGACGCAGCCGTTGCGCGAATCCTCGACCACGGCACATTCCTTGGGGGCAAAGCCCGCGCGCTCGCAGGCAAGCAGATACATCTCGGGATCGGGCTTGCCGTGCACGACGTCCTCGCCGCAGGTCACCGTCTCGAACTTGTCAAAGAGTCCGACCATCTTAAGGTTGCGCTCCGCTGTAACGTGGCGCGACGAGGTCGCAAGCCCCACGTGATAGTCCGCAGCCAGCAGCTCGTCTAGGCACTCGGCGGCGCCGGCCTTAAGCTCCAGTTCGGTCTTGACTATCTCGTCGCGAATCTCCTTGTGGCGGACATAGATCGCCTCGGCGGTTTCGCGACTACCGTAATGTTCATCAAGGATGTCCATGACATCGGGCAGTGTGCGACCGATAAACTGATGGATCAGCGCATCATCAATCGCGACCCCCAGCTCAGCGGCGCCTGCCTTCCAGGCCTTAATCCCCAAACGCTCGGTATCGACCAGCGTTCCATCCATGTCAAAAATAACAGCCTTGATCATATCGGCCCCCTCACCGGATTGCATTACTCCCACTCTACCGCACTTTACAAACTTGTATATAACGTATATAGCATATTGCACTTTCGTTACATAGATAGAAGTCTTATGACAAGCAGCTCGGTAGAATTATAGTTTTCGACCGAGTACTCAATGGTAAGGATCGTTTCATGCTTTCAGACACTACTGCACCTGCAGAGGAGCTTCAGGACAAACTCGCGACGCTCGAGCAGTTGCTTTTGGCATACGGACGCGTCGCCATCGGCTTTTCCGGTGGCGTCGACAGCAGCTTTTTGGCCGCGGTCTGCGCCCGCATCATGCCTGCCAGCACGCTTCTCGTTCACCTAACCACGCCGCTCATCGGCACGCCCGAGCAGGCTTCATTTGAGCGATCCGTTGACGGACAAGCCAGTGAAGAACCGCATTTTAAGCTCCCCGTACTCAATCTTTCGGTCGATCAGCTGCAGCTCCCCCAAGTAGCTTGCAACGACGCCAATCGCTGCTACCACTGCAAGCACGCCGGCTTTACTGCCATCGTGAACCACGCCAAGTCACTCGGCTTTCCCACCGTCATCGATGGCAGCAATGCAAACGATCGCGGTGACTACCGCCCCGGCATGCGCGCGGCAGAAGAGCTCGGTGTACGCTCCCCTCTCATGGAGGTCGGCTTTACCAAGGACGAAGAGCGCGAGCTGCTGCGCGCATGGGGCTATCCCGTCTGGAACCTGCCGGCAGGAGCCTGTCTTGCCACGCGCGTCCCCACGGGCGAGGAGCTTACGCACGAGAAGGTCGACCTGATTCGCGCCTGCGAGGATTACCTACATGATCTTGACCTGGCTCAGGTCCGCGCACGCCTGGTCGGCGGCTGCATGCATATCGAAGCCGCTCCCGCAGATGTCGCCAAGATTGCTGCCCTCGGCGGAACCGCCGTCGACGACAAGGGCAAAACCCCGTTGCCCGCCGCCATCGAGTCCGCGCTGCGCGAGCTGGGCTGCGGCCACATCTCCCCCGAGGTCACCCCCTACATCCACGGCAACATGAACCAATAGCGCATCCCGATGAGTTGCGGTGGAATAGTTCCTGTTTTGCGGCCAATCGGGCACAAACAGGAACTATTCCACCGCAACTTCGTTTGGCGGGCATTGACCCGCAGACCTGCCAATAAGGGACAGGTTCATTTTGGCAGGTTTTATCCGGAGAAACGCAAACAGGGCCACGACACCCATATGGCATCGCGGCCCCAGGGCATCTATGCCAGTACGTATTGATAAGTATCCCCCATGGGCACAAAGGTGACCGGCAAGCCTGCACCAGCGTCTCCGAGCGCAGCGGGCAACCATGTCGACATGCATTCCATACCCGGCTCTTCGCCGTTAAAGTGACCCATATGGATGGCGCATTTCCCCTGACCGAGCATTGCGGCGTCGCGGATGTACTCACTCACCGTAAAGTCGATAAACTCCATGGCCAAAATGCAATCGATGTCATCAGAGTCGATATGGGCAATCTCGTCGTTATCTCGTCCCATAATGTGCATGGGAATCTCGACATTGCGAACGAGCGCGTCACCGTCGCCGATCAAGCGCGTTCCATTTAATCCAAGCTTGTGTACGAGCGCCTGCGCAAGATCGCGGGCCGGCGTTGGCTCAATGCGGTACCTCATGAATGACTCGTCTACCGCGGAGCCAAGCCAGTCCATCTTGGCCGCAAATCCGTAAAAGATGCCGTCGACCATCGAACCGTCCGAGGCGAGCGGAACGCCCGAGTGGATATAGTCATGGCAACGCCAGACCGCTCCACCCCAATCGTCAAGCAAGGCGCACTTTGCCTCAAAGGTCTCGTTCCCTGCGACCACCTCACGGCTGTCTCCGTGGTTCCAGAACAGCGCCTCGTGCGGAACAATCAGGTTGGCGCCAAGCTCCTTGGCACGGCGAATTACCTCCGCCGTAGCCCAAATGCATGTAACGATTCCGGTACATTGCTGATCGATGTTGCCGTAAAGCACCCGGTCGCGCGTCGTCGCAAGCTCGATGGGCTTACCGGTAAAAGCATCGATGCCGCCGCAATAGTCCTGGATAGCTTGAATAGCCTCACTGATAAGCATATGTAACAACCCCTTCGACATAATATGCAGGGCGGCAGCAAACACACCGCCCTGCGGAATCATCTATAGGCGGCATTTTTTGAGCCGAACCACCTATATGCGACCGCTTTTCTAGCGCTCGGAAATCGGACCGTTCTCAAGCTCATCCTCGCTAAAGCCAAAGAACCAGGCAACGGCAAAGCTTACGATAAAGCCAGCTGCCGAAGCGATAGCGGCACAGATCAGGTTCTCGTTGCCACCGCCGACAAACGTCATAATATTGAGCACGTTGGAAGCAGCACCAGCAAGATAGGCATTCACATGCAAAGCGAGCGCCCCGGCACCGGCGACAAATGAACCCGCCATGCAGGCAACGAACAGTTTACGATAGCGGAACAGCATGCCATAGATGAACGGCTCGCCGACGCCTCCGATGAGCTGGGCGACAAGATAGCCAGCACACAGGCGCTTTTCCTCCTTGTTACGGAGTTTGAGCCATGTCGCAATCTCCACTCCATAGGCAGCCCACAGCGCAACCGTAGCAGCGACCATAATAAAGCTGTCAGAGCCCGTCGACATGAAGTTTGCAATGGCAATCATAATGACCGCGACATGCATGCCCGTAATGACCATGGGCAACCAAATTGCTGCAAGCAAGCCTCCACCAATAATCGCCGCGATGCCACCCTCGGCGCCGAGGAACCCAAAGATTGCAGCCAGGCCGTTGCCGCACAAAGAGCCAAGAGGGGCAAGCAGGCAAAGCGCAAAGGGGACAGTCAGAGCAAGCGTGCAAAGCGGCGTAAACACCGTAGTAAGCGAATCAGGCATATGCTTGCGCAGGAACTTTTCGAAGACGGACATCAAGGCCACTGTGAGCAGAACGGGGATGACCGTCTGTGCATAGTTTTCAGGCACGCAGGGAATGCCGTAAACGCTAAAGGCTTTTCCCTCGGCTGCCATTTGCATAAACGTCGGTTCGATAAGCACACCGCCCATAAAAGCACCGTACATAGGCGTGGCGCCAATGTTCTTGGCGGCCGAAAAGCCCAAGAAGACTGGTATAAAGTAGAACGTCACGTTGTAGAGCATATTGAGCAGGACATATAGATCGCTCGTATCCGCAATGAGATTGAGCATCGTTGGCCCGAGTACGACGGCAACGGTTTTGAACATGCCCGAAGCGAGCAGCAATGGAATCATCGGAACCATGGAGCCCGAGAGGTAGTTAAGAATCGCATTGCCAACGGCTGCCGGGGTAAGCGGTGTTTTGACTCCACTTGCATCGAGGTTCTCGTCGATACTCTCCTGCTTGGCCAAGCCGCTCATCTTGATGAGCTCGTCATATACCTTAGGCACGTTTTGCCCAATAATCACCTGGAACTGCCCGCCAGATATTTGAGCGCCGATGACGCCGTTAACTTTTTTAACAGCGTTAATGTCAGGCAACTCCATATCCTTAAGGTTAAAACGCAGGCGCGTCATGCAGTGGGCTGCAAAGGTGATGTTATCTTTGCCACCCAACGCCTCGAGCACATCGGCTGCGATCTTCTTATTGTCAGCCATATCATCTTCCCTTTCGAACGATCCGGTTCCTTCCTCGCTGCGCGCGCGAGGAGACAAAGCGGACGGTGGTCTGCCGCCCACATGGAAATATTCGATTGTTGAGGGAAACAGCGTAAAGACAAAAAGCTCCAAAACGAGACATCGACAGGTCGCCCTGTCTTTACGTCACGCTTCGGAAGCTCAGCTCTCGAATAACACCTTATGTGGTCCAAGGTTATCAGCTCTGCCATGTGAACGGCGGCCTCATGGTGCCCAAAAGTCTGCGAACGGTAGGCTTTCTTCCTCGAACGGTATAGAAAGCGCCTATTTGTCGGCTAACACCTCGCCCGTCACGTTGCCGGCATAGACCCGATTGACATGGAGCATGAGATACACCTTCTCCTCGGGCACGATGGAGGCATGATACGTTTCCTCGATAAGTTCTGCCATTTTGTCAACACAAGCCGCTATAGCCGGATGCTCTTCACAGAGAGGACGATAGAGCGCCGCATTATCGGTATTAAGCGGCTCCCCGGTGCGGACGCGCTCTAACAAGTAGCGTACATGAGTGTCATAGCGCGCATAGTCAAAAGCATCGCGGTCAACGGCGATAGCAAGATCTTTCTCGATAATCGCTACGAGCTTTTCAATCAGACGTTCCTCGCGGCGGACGTCGTTTGACTTTGCCTTACTAGAACTTGCCATAACGCTGTTAACGATGCAGACCGCGATGCCTGCCCTCTCCCCGCGTGGCATAGATAAACCGAATTCGCGCTCTATGCCAGCATGGGCAAGCGCCGCAATCTTAAATTCAATGGGATATTGTTGCTGAACGTCACAAGAAAGCGGCATCTGAACATACATGTGCTCACGGCAGCGCTTGATGGCAAAACTGATATGGTCGGCAAGCGTAAAAGGGAGGTTCGCCGACAGCTCACGCGAAATGTTGGTGCGCGCGACATCGGCAATCTGCGCACTAAATTCCATTACCTTGGGATCGATCTCGTTAAGAAGTGGCAGGTAGCGTGCATCAACGTTGTAAAACGTGCGCTCAATCTGCGCAAGCGAAACCTCATCGGGGCCGTCAGGGAAACCAATGCCTTTCCCCAGCGCCACAAGCTCGGTTCCCTTATCGTTGACAAGCAAGGCGGCATTGTGATTAATGCGCTTAACGACCCTCATGATGCCTCCGAAAATAGGCGCAGCCGAAGGGCAAGCGCAATGAATTCCAGTTAAGATGGTTCGCCTCGATTATTCCACGCAACGTCACGCGAGACAAGCAAACCCGAGCTCCCACAACCTACCAAAAAGGGACAGGTTTGTTTTGGCAGGTTTTATCTGGGGAAACGTAAACAGGGCCGCGACACTTATATGGCGTCGCGGCCCTTTTCCTTGGAGAAGGATCGATTAGTTGAACGGGATGACCGTTCTAGTCTTCGAGTCCGCTATTGATGAGCTCCGCGATCTCAACGGGATCGGTGCTCGCGAGAGGCGGCGGTATACCCGATCGTCCTTGGTTGGCAGATACCAATCCCGCGGAAGTCTTCCTTACAACACAGACCTGACCGCAGCTTCGATACCGTCGGCGTCCAAACCGTACTTGTGCAGCAAATCGACCGCAGGGCCGGACTCGCCGTACACATCGCGCACGCCGACGCGTCGTATCGGCACCGGATGCTGCTCCGCGAGCACCGAAGCCACGGCCTCGCCAAGACCACCGATAACCGAATGCTCCTCGGCGGTGACCACGCGACCGGTCTTCTTGGCGCTGGCAACCACCAGACGCTCATCAAGCGGCTTGATCGTGTGCATGTTGATGACCTCGGCGTCAATACCATCGGCAGCGAGCGCCTCGGCAGCCTCAAGCGCCTCGGCGACCATGAGGCCGCATGCGACGATAGTCACATCGGACCCCTCGCGCACGACCACGCCGCGACCAATCTTGAACTCATAGTCCTCGCGGTCGTTGATGACCGGTGTTGCCAGGCGGCCGAAGCGCATGTAGACCGGTCCCTCAAACTCATAGGCGGCGCGCACGCAAGCGCGAGCCTCGATGTCATCGGCGGGAACGATTACCGTCATACCCGGGATCGTGCGCATGAGCGCGATGTCCTCGCAGCACTGATGCGTTGCGCCGTCTTCACCGACCGAGATACCCGCATGCGTGGCGCCAATTTTGACGTTGAGGTGCGGATAGCCGATGGAATTACGCACTTGTTCGTACGCACGGCCGGCGGCGAACATGGCAAAGGTACTCGCAAAGGCGACATGGCCCGTGGTCGCAATGCCAGCGGCGAGCCCCATCAAGTTGCTCTCGGCAATGCCGGCATCGTAGAAGCGCTCAGGATGCGCAGCCTTAAACTTACCGGTCTGCGTGGCGGCGGCCAGGTCGGCATCGAGAACCACAAAGTCATCGCGCTCATTGCCCAGCTCGACAAGTGCCTCGCCATAGCTAACGCGCGTGGCGACTTTCTTGACGTCTGCCATTAGAGCTCCTCCCCTGCTGCTGCGAGCTCGGCCATGGCCTGCTCAAACTGTTCATCGTTGGGTGCCTTGCCGTGCCAGCCCACCTGGTTTTCCATAAAGGAGACGCCCTTGCCCTTCACCGTCTCGGCGATAATGGCCACGGGCGAGTCGCTCACTTTGCGAGCCTCGGCAAAGGCGGCGGCAATCTTCGCCATGTCGTTACCGTCGGCGAGCTCGATCACATGCCACTTAAAGGCGCGGAACTTGTCGGCAAGCGGCATAGCCGAGTTAACTTCGTCGATACTGCCGTCAATTTGCAGGCCATTGTGATCGACGATAGCGACGAGGTTATCCAGGTCGTTGTTGCCGGCGAACATGGCCGCCTCCCACACCTGGCCTTCCTCGCACTCGCCGTCGCCCAACAGCGTGTAGACGCGGTAACTGTCACCCCAGTGCTTTGCGGCAAGTGCCATTCCAACCGCGGCGGAGATACCCTGACCGAGCGATCCGGTAGACATGTCGACGCCCGGCGTGTCATTCATATTGGGATGGCCCTGCAGGCGACTGCCGATATGACGGAGCGTCTCGAGCTCCTCCTTAGGAAAGAACCCGCGTTCGGCGAGCACGGCGTAGAGTGCCGGAGCGCAATGTCCCTTGGAGAGCACAAAGCGATCGCGCTCAGCGCGGCTCGGATTCGCCGGGTCAACATCCATTTCCTCAAAGTAGAGGTAGGTCATAATGTCGGCGGCGCCAAGCGATCCACCCGGATGCCCCGACTTGGCTGCATGAACCGCAGTCACGACACCCTTCCTGACCTCATTGGCGACCTTCGCCAGTTCCTGGTTGGTCATACGAATTCCTCTCTTGAAAACAACCCCGGCACTGGATGATGCGATGCCGGGGCAATTCACTCGTTTAAGCCCGCGCGACGACCTTTTCCAGTCAGCTTCGAGGGAGGCGAGACCTTGATCGGTCAGCGGGTGGCGCAGCCACTTCTTGAGCGCGGGCATAGGCACGGTCGCGATGTCGGCGGAGTCAACGTCTTCCTGCGTCAGCTCCTTCTCGATACCCAGGCCACCCTGGCCTCAACCTTGCGCTCAATGCCACAGGCGGCGTATTCATTTTGAATCGCCTTCTGGGCCATGTACGCGTAGGCGATACCCAAGGCACAGACGGCACCGCCTGCGATCCTCATTTTTAAGATGGCGTGCCAGACGGAAATTTCACCCTAAAACACAAAAGCCCCAAGTCAACAAAAGCTAGGAGCCTTTGCCAACTTGGGGCATTACGAGTCGCCGCCGTACAGGCAACGACGACCCTTACTCCTTCTGCCATCAACCGATATGGACGACTCGGCTTGTCCGGTTACGGCAGGATGTGGAATCCAAGCGTTTCGATATCACGCGCGAAACCCTTAACGGTGTCGAGCGAATACTCCATGAGGTCCTTACCGACGTTCTTGCGCTTGGCCAGGATGCCGTTGGGAACGGTAATGATCTGGCATCCCACGGACTCGGCCTGATAGATATTCAGCAGCTCACGGGTAGATGCCCAGAGCACCTCACACTGCGGCTTTGCCGCGGCCTTTTTGACAGACTCAGCCATCAACGGCAGCGGATCAACGCCGGTATCGGCAATACGGCCGGCAAAGATAGAGATGATAGACGGCGTCTCAGCGGAGACAGCGTCCACAAACTCATCGACCTGCTCGGGAGTAAAAATCGTCGTAACATTTACCTTGATGCCGTCGGCAGAAAGGCGCTTAACGAGCGCCGCGGTCGACTCACCCTTGGTATTGAGTGCGGGAATCTTGACATACACATTGTCAGCCCAAGTCGCAATCTCGCGAGCCTCGGCCTCCATGCCCGCCTCATCGTCCGCAAAGACCTCAAACGAAACCGAGACATCGGTGATGTGCTCGAGCACGGTCTTGGCGAACTCGCGGTAATCGGTCACGCCACCCGCCTTCATAAGCGATGGGTTAGTCGTAAAGCCCTGAACGTTACCGTTCTCGGCCATGTCGAGCATGCCCTCGAGATTGGCGCCGTCGGCAAATACCTTGATTGCCATAATGTACTCCTTACATACATGATGATATAGAAATGTACGGACTGAATTGTTTGTCAAAAGTGCCGACGCGTCAGAGCGGAACGGAGAGCCCCTTAATCGAGTTCGATCTCGAGGCGGTAGAGGTCGGCGCGGTAGAACGACTCCACATACTCACGGGGCACATTCTGCTGGTCATGAGAAACCCTCGTAATGTTAAGCAACGGAGCACCGGCGCTGATGCCCAAAAGCTCGGCCTGCTCGTCGGTAGCAACGCAAGCTCCAATCTTTTGGCTCACACGGCTCCAGCGAATATCGCATGAATTATTGAGATAAGCGCGAAGTGATTCCTTGGAAAAGTCGCGTTCCGCAATATGCGGGACATAACCGTCTTCGTAATAAATCGTCTCAAGATAGAACGGACGATCGCCCGACACGCGCACACGGCGAAGGCAGAAGGCCTTTGTGCCCTCAGCCAAGCCCAGCTCGCGAGCAACGTGCTGAGGCATGGTTACAACGCCAGACTCAATCAAACGTTTTTGAGGCACTGCAAACTCGTCCACATTCTTTTTGATATAGCTCGAGACACGCTTAGGCGAGCTAAGTGGCACGTTGGCAATAACCTCGGATCCGCGGCCGCGCTTCTTCTCAATCAAGCCATTATTAGAAAGCAGCTCCATCGCTTTGCGCGCCGTTGCACGCGAAACGTCATAGCGCTTCATAAGATCGCTTTCGGAGGGAATGTAGTCGCCAATTTTGTAGGCACCGCTCGTAATTTCCTGAAACAGGATATCGTACAGCTGAGAGTACAGCTGTTCCTTGCCGCTAAAATCGAGCTCAGACGTTTCGGTCATCATCCCTCCCCTATCTGGAACAGTTCTCTAAATCCTTGACATCAGGCGCTGTCTTTTAATAGATGTTATCTGCAAAATCTCAAAAGACACACATCGATAACGTTGGCAGCGTATATTCCACTTCAGCCGAGCATACTTCACCGACTCGCTACCATCTTGGGGTATTCTTTATGCAAAGAATGCCCCAGACTACCCCTAGCGCGCGCCGAAAAGCTTGCGCGGGCTAGCACTCGCGCCGATACGATCGGCACCGGCGCCCGACATAAGCGCAAGATCTTCTTTCGTGCGTACGCCGCCCGATGCCTTGACCTTTACACGGCCGCCCAACTCTTGAGCAAACAGATAGACATCCTCGACCTGGGCACCAGCCGTGCCAAAGCCCGTAGACGTCTTAATAAAGTCTGCGCCGGCAGCCTCGACGGCATGACAGATCGGCTTTTTGGTTTCCTGCGCCAAATAGCACGTTTCGACAATAACCTTGAGCGTCGCGTTGGGCACAGCCTCGCGCACGGCTCGAATATCGTCCTCGATTGCCTGGTAATCGCGGGCTTTGACCATGCCCTGATCGATCACCATGTCGATTTCGGAGGCACCGTTGGCGTAGGCATCGGCCGCTTCGGCCGCTTTCGCAGCGCTCGTCATATAGCCAAGCGGGAAAGCGATGACCGTGGTGAGCGCAAGGTCGGGATAGGCCTTGTGAGCACGGGCGATATACGAAGGCGGGATGCATGCGCTGGCACAACCGTACTCGAATGCCTCGGCACAAACGGCATCAATCTGATCCCAAGTCGCCGTCGGCTTAAGCAATGTATAATCGATGCGCGAGCAGAGGTCCTCATCAGTAAACTCTGCCCCCGCCTTGGCGGCAATGGCGGCAACCGACGAGGGATCGTCCAGATACTCATCGACCTTGGCCAAAAAGCCCGGATAGTCAACGGTATCGACATTGGTCACGTCAAGCTCAATGGTATGACCCAGCTCAAACGTATCATAGCCGCGGTTTTTGATGCGGTCGACAAGGATATCCAAATCGACCAGGTCGTCGCCCTTGCTACGATCTTCGAGCACATCGCCCTTGTGATAATGCGTCACAATGTGCGCAAGATGACGCGTCGGCTTAAGATCGCGAGCACGGTAGCGCTTGCTGATCATAACGGGATCGGCGACAAGACGAATCGTGAGCACACGGTAGCCGTGCTTGTCTGCCAGCTCGGCGAGCCTGTCGTGCTGCTTAGCGGAAAACGGATAATCGCACATAATCTGCGGCCCATCCGCCATGGCGACATCGAGGCGACGGAACCACTCCTGAAGAGCGTTCGCATCAACCTGCGCCTTTTCCTCGGCATTGTTAAAGCCGTACGTATCCCAATACTCTTCTTTAACGTCGTCAAGCGAGACGCTCAAAAAGCTCTCGGATGTATGGCGAGCCTTGATGCGATCTGCCAAATCGGTTTTGCCCGTAGCCGGAGGTCCGGCAAGCAAAATCAGCGTCTTCTCCATGCTGGGAAACCCTTCTTACTACCCGATTATTTGCCACGAAGCTGGTCTTTGGAGATAGCAAGCATCTCGGTAACCTTGTCCATGTAATACTTGATAGCCTCATCGTCTTTCGCTTCGGCGGCAGCCGCACGCTTCTTGTTGTACAGCTTGACCAGTGCCGCAGACGCCTTGCCCATCGTGCGATTGACTTCCAGGCTTTGCTCGTATGCCTCAACGGCCTCGTCGACCATGTTGGCATCGGCATAAAGCTTGCCAATCTCGTTTAGAACGTTTGCGGCAGCGACGCCTTCCTTGCCCTCGAGCTCGGAACGCTTTGCCTTAACGGCGTCGAGAACGGCATCTCGATCGAGAACGGGTGCGGTCTCGGCTGCAGCGGAGGCCACCTTCTCCTTTTTCTTGCCAAATCCAAACAAACCCATTGGAAACCTCCACTAGCAGTAATAAACGAAAGGGGTTGTTCCCCTGCCGGGGACCAGGCACAGGAACAACCCCCTTAAAGAAAGACTTGGACCTTCGTCAGGCGCTACAAGAATCCTTATGCGATACCAAAGACGCTGAGGATGGACTTGATGGCCATGAAGAAGAAGCCGGTGACGACGGTGTCGACGTCGGTGCAGGTCATGTTCACGAAGCCAATCTGAGCGAGCATCGGGGACAGGAGCGCAGGCAGGATCATGATGAAGATGCCGTGGAAGATGCAGCCGATGATGGCGCCGCGACGACCGTCGATGGCGTTACCGAAGACACCAGCAGTGCCGCCAGCGAAGAAGTTGGACATAACGCCGGGGATGACAAGGGTGCCCATGAAGCCGGTGATAGCCATGCCGATCAGCGAGCCAAGCGTGGTGAACACAAAGCCGAAGATAACGGCGTTAGGGGCATAGGTGAACAGGACGGGGCAGTCCAGAGCGGGGCGCGCATCGGGGACGAGCTTCATCGAGATGCCCTGGAAGGCGGGGACGAGCTCGGCGAGCAGCAGGCGGACGCCGGCGAGCAGGACGTACAGACCAACGACGAACTGCATGGCCTGGAGGAAGGCGTAGACCATGAAGTTGGTGGCGCCGCAGTAGTCAGCAGCAGCAGCGGGACCAGCGAAAGCAGCGACGACCAGGTAGAAAACGATCATGACCAGGCCGACAGCAGCGTAGGTATCCTGGAGGAAGGACAGGGACTGCGGAATCTCGAGGTCCTCGGTGGACTTGGACTCCTTGCCGCCAGCGAGCTTCTTGGTGATGCTTGCGATAAGGGCGGTGAACATATAGCCGAAGGTGCAGAAGTGACCCAAGGCGATGTCATCGGACTCGGTAATCTTGCGGACAACGGGCTGAGCGAAGGCAGGCATGAGGGTAGCGAAGGCGCCACCGACGATGGAGCTGACGACGATCAGGGGGATACCGCGCAGACCGCAGAAGAAGGCGAAGACGACGCATAGCGTGGACTCCCACAGAAGGGCCTGGCCAGTCAGGAACACATACTTAAACTTGGTGAAACGAGCGAGAATGATGTTCACCACGAAGATGCCAGCGAGGCAGATGGCGATCTCGGAGCCAAGGCCGAGGTCGGTCATTGCCTGACCGTTGATGCCCTCGATGGAAGCGACGACGGCGGTCATGCCGTTGAAGCCGAAGGCGGAGTTGAACATATCGCCAAAGTAGGCAAGAGAGCCCTGCATGACGCTCGAGCCGGCAGCCAGAACAAGGAAGCCGAGCATCGTCTTAAACGTGCCGAGCAACACGTCGTTGGCCGACTTCTTCTGAAGCACAAGGCCCAGGCAAGCGACGAGGCCGATGACGACGGCGGCCTGCGTCAGGATGTTATTGATAATAAACTCAAGAACAGCCATGTTGTACACCCCTTTTTCTCATGTACATTTCTATCAATCTAGGCGAAGAGACCCTTACTCTAGGACGCCCATCTCCTTGAGCACCGGAGTCAATTTCTCCTCGATTTCCTTCTTATCGACAAGACGCTTAAGGAACATACAGGGAAGACCGGTATTGTAGCTCTCGATCTGCGTCTTGAAGTTCTCGGCAGCGACGATCATGTCAAAGCCCTTGGAGGCACCCGCGGCGCTGGAAACGCTGTCGTGGTCCATCTTGCACTGGACCCCGAGCTTCTTCATAACCTGCTCAATAGCCATCTGGCAGGCAAAGCTGCTTCCAAGACCATTGCCGCAGCAGCACAAAATCTTGACCATGTTCATTTCCTTTCCTTTGGGGGCACGCGCCCCACCTCGGGGTAGATGCGGGCGAATACATAGACTCACCCGCACCAAGCGGCGCTGTTTTACGCCGTCGCACCCGTAAATGCCTGATAAATCTCGTCAGCGTCATCCGAAGCAACGATTTGCGCGATCTTATCTTCGTCCATAAAGATGCCGGCAAGCACCTGCATGGACTCGATATGAGAATTAGAATCCTCGGCCGCAAGTGCGACCAAAAGACGAACATCAAAGCCGTCTTCCGAAAACTTAACGGGCTTCTTCAGAACCGTCACGGCAAGCTGACCTTTAATGCAGCCATCCTCGGGGCGACCGTGAATCAGCGCGACGTCTTCGGTGAGCACATAGTAGGGACCCATCTCGTTGGTGGCGCGGATAATCTCATCCGCATAGCGATCCTCGACGTAACCGCCCTCGTTGAGCGGAGCGATGGCGAGCTTGATCGCATCCTGCCAGGAATCGACAGAATCGGCAAGGCGAACGTTTTCGCGCTTGAGCATCTCCGTAATCTGCATCGGTGCGCCTCGTCCCTAAGCGACGATATTCTTGAAGAGGCTGATGCGATGCTCGACAACCTCTTCGACGGCCTTCTGAGCAGGCATAACCATGTTGCGGTTGGAGGCGTTCTCCTTGAGCTCGTCATAGCACTGCTTGGAGGTCTTGTTCCAGTTGACGAGCAGATCGGTACCAACATTGAACTTACGGATACCCAGGTCGATGACGTGACGAACGTCCTCGTCCTTAACACCGGTGCCACCATGGATGACCAGGGGGAAGCCGTTCACGGCATCGCGGATCTTCTCGAGCTGATCGAAGGAGATGTTGGTCTTGGACTTGTACTGACCATGGTTGGTGCCGATAGCGACGGCAAGGGCGTCGATGCCGGTCTTCTCGATGAACTCAACAGCCTGCTCGGGATCGGTATAGCGCACGTCGGCATCGGCGACGGCGACGCCATCCTCGGTACCGCCGACGGTACCGAGCTCGGCCTCAACGGAAGCGCCGTGGGCCTGAGCCATCTCGACGATGCGTTTGGTGCCAAGGATGTTCTCCTTGAAGGGAAGCGCGGAGCCGTCAAACATTACCGAGCTATAGCCGGCCTCGAGAGCCTTGCGGATCTCGTCGAAGTTCTTGGCGTGGTCGAGATGGAGAACAACGTTGACGCCGTACTCCTCGGCCATGGACTTGCACACAGCAACCAGGTTGCGGTGACCGACATAGCTAGCGGTGCCCTCGGAGGTCTGGATGATCACGGGGGTGTGCAGGCGAGCCGCGACGCGAATAATCGACGGGCACATCTCGAGGTTATGGGTGTTGAAAGCACCAACGGCCATGTTGAGCTGGTTAGCCTCTGCCAGAACTTCGCGCAAGGTTACGTACATAGTGTTTGCCTCCTGTTGTCTCCACTGGATGTATCAAGTGGCGACCGCACAGGGGGTGCCGGTCGCCGTTCTTGATCGACAACTAGGTCATCACAAACGTCCGTATATTCGGATGTCCGTATGATATTTCGTTTGAAATGTTTCGATTTGACCGTTCACCTGACTTTTCCGACCGTTTACCCGTAAAAATAGGGCGCCCGCAACCCATGCGGACGCCCTTGTCTGTCAGCCGCTCTCAACCAAAACGGAGTGCAAGTTCAACTGGCTCGACCCCACCTCAATCTAGGCCACGGGACAAATTAATAGGTTGTGTTTGCCCCAAATCTTGAGTATTTGTTCGACAGAACGGCCCCTGCTAGCTCCTGCTAGACTGGTAGATTCCCAACCGTCCATCCAGGAGCCTCAATGTCGCGCAAGTCCGCCTACAAGCAAGTACTATCCATCGGCACCGCCGTGGTGCTGGGGTTTGCGCTGTTCACAGGGTCTCTCGACGGAGCGCCCAAGCTGTTGTCGCCGCAAAGCGATGAGCAGGCGGCGGCTCTGGCCGAAAAACAAAACGAGAGTCCCAGCCGCACCGACGACGAGGCAGACCTGGTTGCCCGACTCGAATCGGGAACGGCGAGCTCCCCGGACCCTCAAAACAGCCAGGACGTTGGCCATGATTCCGATTCCGCCGCGACCGACACCGGTAACGACGCTTCCACAGACGGCGCCGCCACCCCCATCGACGAGGTCGAAAACCCCGATCTCGACCGCGCCCGCGGCGTATATCTCAGCAGCATTCCCGACTACGCGGGTAACCCCTATGTTGCCCTGCGCGCCGACAGCACGCACCCGCTCGGCACGCCGTCATTCACGCTCGATGAATACGAGCGCGCTACAGAAGAGGGTTGCTTTAAGAAGTTCTCCAAGCTCGACAGCTTGGGTCGCACTCGCAAAGCGCTCGCCTGCGTGGGCCCCGAATCGCTCGGTCAGGGCAAGCGCGGCGACATCTCGCGTATCCACCCCGCCGGATGGCACCAGCAACGCTACGACTTTATTCCAGGCCAGAGCCTCTACAACCGCTGCCACCTTATCGCCTGGTCACTCTGCGGCGAAAACGCCAACCGCAAGAATCTCCTCACTGGCACGCGCTATCTCAACGAGACGGGCATGCTACCGTTTGAGGAGCAGATTCTCGGCTACATCCGCGACACGGGCAACCATGTGCTCTATCGCATCACGCCCATGTACAACGAAGAAGAACTTGTCTGCCGCGGCGTGCGCCTGGAGGCACAGTCGGTCGAGGACCACGGCAAGACGCTGTGCTTCCACGTGTACTGCTACAACCTGCAGCCGCATGTGCAGATCGACTACGCCACCGGCCGCAACCAGGCCTCGGGAGACTAGGGCCAGCCAAGCTGCCCCCGAACCTAACATGATCCGTTTTCCTCCGTCCCCAAGGGATCAAATAAGGCCGCCCCGGTTGCCCAGGGCGGCCTTTTCGTCAGCACCTACATTGCTGGCAAAGTCACGCGTTACTTGGCGCGGCCCTCCTCATAGCGCTCGACCAGCTTGGCCTGAACGTCATAGGGAACCTGCTCGTAGCCGGCAGGCTTCATGGTAAAGTCGCCCGTGCCGCGCGTGATAGAGCGCAGGCGCGTCGAGTAATCCGTCAGCTCGGCCAGCGGCGCCTGGGCGATGACCACGGTATCGCCGCGCTCATCGGTCTCCATGCCCGTCACACGACCGCGCGAGGCCGAGATGTCGCCCATCACGGCGCCGGCGTAGCTCTCGGGGATAGTCACCGTGATTTCCTCGATGGGCTCCAGCACCACCGGGTCGGCATCGGCACATGCCTTGCGCAGGCCGATGCGAGCCGCCGCGCGGAACGCCATCTCGTTGGAGTCGACGCTGTGATACGAGCCGTCGTACACAGCCACGCGGATGCCCGTAAGCGGGTAGCCGGCAATGATGCCGTCCTTCATAGTCTCCTGAACGCCCTTGTCCACGGCAGGAATGAGCGAGCGCGGGATGCGGCCACCCACGACCTCGTCAATAAACTCATAGCCGTCGCTCGTACCGTTGGGCCCAATGAGCGGCTCCACGCGCAGCCAGCAGTCGCCGTACTGACCGGCGCCACCGGTCTGCTTCTTGTGGCGACCCTGGGCGCTTGCCGTGCGGCGGATGGTCTCGCGATACGGAATGCGGATCGGCACGCTCTTGGCCGCAACCTTGGTGCGGTCCTCAAGGCGATTGAGCAGCACCGAAACCTGCGCCTCGCCCACCGCCGAGATGATGGTCTGCCCGGTCTCCTCATCGCGGTCGATGCTCATGGTCGGATCGGCCTTGCAGGCCTTCTCGATAAACGTGTAGAGCTTCTCTTCATCGCCGCGATTCTCGGCCTCGATGGCGATGCGGTACTGCGAGTTGGGGAACTTAAACGCCGCAGCCTCGACCTTGCCGGTAATCGAGAGCGTGTCACCCGTCTCTGCCGCCAACTTGGGCGCCACGATAATGTCGCCGGCATAGGCGTGACCGACCTCGGTCATGTCGCGGCCACACATCACATACAGGTGAGCCAAGCGATCGCTCTTGCGGGTGCGCGCGTTGATCAGCTCAAGGCCCGGCTCAAGCGTGCCCGTCAGCACCTTGATAAAGCTGATGCGGCCCTGCTGCGGATCGGCCAGCGTCTTAAACACAAACGCCACCGGGCGGTCATCGTCACTCGAGATCTTAAGCGAATCGCCGTCGATGAGCGGCATCTCGCCGTAGTCGGTCGGCGCCGGGAAGTACGTCGCGATGTCGTCCATCAGCGAGTTGACGCCCTGCTCCTTAATGCAATCGCCCGCAAAGACCGGCACAAAGATGCGCTCGGCGATCGCCTTCGACAGCAGGCCTTCAAGCTCCTCCTGCGTCAGCGTCTCCTCGCCTTCCAAGTACTTCATCATCAGCTCGTCGTCAGCCTCGGCCACCAGCTCGCACAGATGGTCATGGGCCTCCTCGGCCTGGGCACGATACTCCTCAGGAATCTCCGACTCAACGGCTTCGGTGCCGTTGCAATGGCGCGCCTTCATGCGCACCAGGTCGATGATGCCGTCAAAGTCCTCGCCCTCGCCCCAGGGAAGGGTCACGGCGCCCAGGCGCGTACCAAAGCGCTCCTGCAGCAGATCCATTGTGGTCGCAAAGCTGGCCTCGGAGCGCGACAGGCGGTTTACGAACACCGCGCGCGCTAGGCGCAGGTCCTCGGCGGCATACCAGAGCTTAACCGTCGTAGGCTGCGGGCCGGCCTCGGCATCGACCACAAACAGAGCCGTCTCGCAGACGCTCATCGCGGCAAAGGCGTCGCCGATAAAATCGGGGTAGCACGGGGCATCGAGCACGTTGATGCGCGCGCCCTTCCAGTCGATCGGCGCAATGGTCGTCGAGATGGAAAACGCACGCTTGACCTCTTCGGGGTCATAGTCGAGCGTGGGCTTGGTGCCGTCGTGGCCGCCCAGGCGGGCGGTCTTGCCGGAAAGGTGGAGCATGGCCTCGGCGAGTGAAGTCTTGCCCACCCCGCCTTGGCCTACGAGCACCACGTTCCTTACGTTACCGGTCTTGGGAGCACCCATGATGACCTCCTTGCAGGGCCGCGCGCAATGCGCGACGCCAACGGGGAGAGTTCGCGGTCGGTGCCGTCCCGGGAGCAGCATGGTCGGCAGCCGAGCCGACTCACCCTCCAAATGTCCTATGCCACCACCCTACCCTCACGGGCGGCTGTCCATGCACACCTTTCGGCGCACGTATGGATACAGGCGGCGAGAGGACAGGACGAGCACGCCAGGCGATTATTAAACCCGTCGATACAAATAGAAGCCGCCACAGACCATAAGACCTGCGGCGGCTTTTTCTCAATACATAGCTGAGCCTAGCCCTCGATACGGCTCAAGAACTCACGGGTACGTTGCTCGCGCGGATGATCGATGACCTGCTCGGCCGGACCCTCCTCGACAATGCGACCGCCATCCATAAAGACCACGCGATCGGCAACATCGCGCGCAAACTGCATCGCATGGGTCACGATCACCATCGTCATATTCTGCGCGGCAAGGTCTTTAATGACACGCAGCACCTCGGCCGTTAGCTCGGGATCGAGCGCCGAGGTCGGCTCGTCAAAGAACAAGATTTCCGGATCGAGCGCCAGGGCGCGGGCAATACTCACGCGCTGCTGCTGACCGCCCGAAAGCTCACACGGCACCTTGTTCTCGTTGCCTGTAAGCCCCATCTGCGCGATCAGCTCACGCGCGCGTGCTTCGGCCTGCTCGCGCGGGCGCTTGAGCACGCGAATCGGAGCATCGGTGATGTTTTTCATCACCGTATAGTGCGGAAACAGATTGTAGTTCTGAAACACCAGACCAAATCGCGAGCGCGCTTGCTTGGGCACGTCGCCTTTCGCATATACCGCACCCGACCCCGCGTCCGTCGCAACGGCAAGGTCGCCAAACGAAAGCGAGCCACCGTCGAGTGTCTCGAGTAGTGTGGCGCAGCGTAGAAGCGTGGACTTACCGCCGCCCGAAGGCCCGATAATCGCCACGACCTCGCCGCGCTTTACCTCGAACGAGATATCCTTGAGCACCTCATTGCCGCCAAACGCCTTGCGTGCGTTCGCTATATCCATTACCGAATTAATCATGGTAGTAATCCAATTTTTTCTCGGCGGCGCCCAGTAACATCTCGACCACAAAGTTAAAGACCCAGTAGATCAACGCCGCAGCCGCAAACGGCACCATGCTCACTTGCGAGGCAACCAGTGCCTTGGCCGTCGAGAACATCTCCCCCACGCCGATGGCAAACGCCAGCGACGTGTCCTTGACCAGCGTGATGATCTCGTTGCCCATCGCCGGCAGAATACGCTTGGCGACCTGCGGCATCACGATGTACAAAAACGTCTGCAGACGCGAGTAGCCCAGCACCTCGGCGGCCTCATATTGACCACGCGGAATCGACTGCAGGCCCGAGCGATAGATCTCGGCAAAGTAGCCGGCGTAGTTGATGATGAACGCCACAACGCACGCCGTCCACTTGGAATCGGGCGTGAGCGAGATGCCGAACACGTAGTACGGGGCAAAGTAGATGGCAAACATCTGCAGCATGAGCGGCGTGCCGCGCATCACCGAAATGTAGATGCGCGCAATCCAGCGGAGCGGCGCAATTTTGCTCATGCGCATGAACGCCACGGGGATTCCCAGCGGAATCGACCCGAGCAGCGTCAACACAAACAGCTGCAAGCTGACCAAGAATCCCTGGCCAAGCATCTGCATCATGACCTGAATAGACAACCCAAGCTCTCTTTCACAGTAACAGAACAGCAGGTGTTAATTGAAATAGGCACAGTGCCCAAGATTGCGAGCGACAAGCCCGACGAAGCGTACTTTGGTACGCGAGGAGGGTTGGAGCCGCAAGGTTGGGTGCTGTGGCTATTTCAAAACCCAGTTGTCGAAGGATAGACCGTAGCTTGAATACTTGTCGCACAGGTCCTTGACCGTGCCGTCCTCGTAGAGCGCCTTGAGCGACTCGGTCACGGCGTCGGCCGACTTGGTGTCGCCCTTCTTAAAGCCGACGGCGTAGTGCTCGCTGGACAGCGGCTCATCAAGCTGCGTATAGGCATCGGGCTTGGCGGCAAGCTGATACTGGGCAATCGAAAGGTCGCACGCCACGGCATCGACCGCGCCGCTCTCGAGCTGCATAAAGGCCGTATTGTACTCGCCGATGGTATCGAGCGTGGCAAACGTCGCCGCCAGATCCTTCCGGTCACCCTCGAGCACATCCTGCGCAGCGGAATCGGTCTGGGTAATCACGGTCTTTCCAGCAAGATCATCCCAGCTCTTGATGCCCGCATCCTTCTTTACCACCAGCACCTGCTCGTTGAGCATATACGGCTCGGAGAACGTGTAGTCGTCCTCGCGGCCCTCCATGGTAAAGCCGTTCCAGATGCAGTTGATGGCGCCCGAGTTGAGCAGCGTGTCTTTAGCGTCCCAGTCGATGGCCTCGTATTTGACCTCCCAGCCCTGCTTATCGGCAACAGCCTTGGCCAGATCGAGATCAAAGCCGGTGTACTCGCCGTCGTCGCCCACAAAGCCGTACGGAGGATAGGACTTATCAAAGCCCACCACGAGCTTCTTGGACTCCGCAGCGCCCTTTACATCCTTGGCCGCGGTAGATCCGGCAGCAGAGCCCTTGCCGGCACCACCGCCGCAGCCGACAAGACCAAGGCCGAGCACCGTGGCAAACGAGCCGGCTAGACCAACAAACTGACGACGAGACATATCGGTATTCATGGTATTCCCCCTTGGTGGCACTTTAGTTAAGTAAAGTGAGTCATGTAACGTTCAGAATCATACACTTTAGCGTGATAGAGCACAAGGCGAGTTTGCCCGCCGCTGGGCTTATCACTGACACGATTAAACCGCTTGCATATCGTCTGCTGGCTTGGCACGGTACAATACTTGCAGCTTTAATTCATGAATTAGTGGAGTTATTGATGGCAGAATCTCGTGCGGAGCGTAGGGCTCGTCGTGCTTTGGTGGAGGCGGCTGAGGGGTCGAAGGAGGAGAAATCTTCTACGAAATCCAAGTCTTCTAAAGCTGCAAAAAGCAAATCGACCAAGAGCAGGGCCAGGACCAAGCGTTCTGACTCTCGTCGAGGCGGGGACAAAGCGCCTCGGACTCGTTCCAAGCGCCTGCATAATGATTCGGTTTCGTCTGCGCGTAAGGCTGTGGACCCCAAGTCTCCCTGTTCGATCATGAAAGCCTGCGGTGGGTGCACGGCGCTCAATCGTCCCTATAAGAAGCAGCTCGCCGCCAAGCAGGCTGCTATGGAGGAGCTTTTTGCTGCTCTATGCGAGCGCGAGGGCATTAGCGTCGACCCCATTCGCGGTATGGGCGTCACCCTGGGCGACCCGGGTAAATATCCTGCGCCGCGCGGGTTTCGCCATAAGGCCGCCACTCCCTTTGCCCCCGGTAAAGAGGGCGCTGTCCGCTGCGGCTTTTTTGAACGTGGCACGCACAGAATCGTTGCTGTTCCCGAATGTCCCGTCGAGGCGCCGGGTGCCCGTCAGATTCTCAACGGCATCGCGCGTGAGGCTGAGCGCCTGCGCATTCCCGCCTTTAACGAGGACAAGCATCTGGGCTTGCTTCGCTATGCCGTCGTTCGCTGCGGCTGGCGCACCGACCAAATCATGGTCACCCTCGTGACCGCCCAGCGCGACCTGCCGCATGCACAGGATTTCTTTGAGGCCGTCGCCGCACTCGATCCGCGCATCGTCACCGTCGCCCAAAACATCAACGGACGCACCGGCAACGCCATCCTCGGCGAGGAAACTCGCATTGTATATGGCACCGAGTGCATGCGCGACCAGCTGCTCGGCTGCGAGTTCGATATCTCCCCCACCGCGTTCTACCAGACCAACCCGCAGCAGACCGAGCTGCTCTATCAGCTCGCTATCGACGGCATGGATCTGCACCAGGGCGATGTGCTCATGGATGCTTACTGCGGCAGCGGCACCATCGGTCTTTGCGCAGCTAAAGATGCCCAGAACAAGGGTATCGGCATCATGCTGCTCGGCGTGGAGCGCAACCCGGCAGGCATTGCCGATTCACGCCGCAATGCCAAGCTCAACGGTCTTACCCGCAGCGCCTGGTTTATGGCCGACGATGCCACCGACTACATCCTGGATGCCGCCGACAACAACGAGCGCGTCGACGTCCTTTCCATCGATCCGCCGCGTGCCGGCTCCACCCCCGAGTTCCTCGAAGCCGCCTGCGCGCTTAAGCCACGCCGCATCACCTATATCAGCTGCAACCCCGTGACCCAAGAGCGCGACCTGCACCAGCTCCTCGGCGGAGGCTATCGCCTGCTCAAGATCACGCCCGTCGACATGTTCCCCCATACCGACCACACCGAAACCGTAGCGGTCCTCGAGCGCCGCTAACCAACCCAGGTAGATTTTTGGAACATGAAAGGGGGCGGCCCGTCTGGACCGCCCCCTTTCATTGGGCATATGAGCCTCGTTACATCCTCTTGCGCAGGTCGCACACGCCGGCTGCCGCCATCTCGCGCAGTAGCGTCTCGCGGTCGCGCGTCACGATCAGGTCCAGCGGGAAGTGAATCTCGTCGAGCAACTTGCGGGCGTGATCGAGCTTGCCAATGGCCATACCGATGTGGGCATCGGTCGACACACCAATGCCCACGCCCAGCTCGGCGCAACGCTCGGCGATCTTGCGGCATACGGCCCAATGCTCAGTGTCGACACCGTGTTCAAGACTATGGTTGTTGATCTCGATAATCTTGTGCTTGGCCTTAGCCGCCAGCAGCACCTCGTCGATATCGAACGACACGCCCGAGCGACCCGTGTGGCCCAGCATAAACACCTTGGGGTGCTCCAGGGCATTGATATACATCTCGGTCGTCTGGGCCAGCGTCGCGCCTTCAGCGAACTGCGGGTTATGCACGCTTGCCACCAAATAATCCAAATTACGCGTAACCAAATCGAACAGCGAATGCTGGTGACTGTACGAATCGCCGGCAATATTGAGCGACACGGGAATGTTCTCGCCAAACAAGCTTCCGTCCAGCGAAACGATATCGGCCTCGGCACCGCGAAGCACCAGCACGCCGCTCCAAATGCGCGGCCAGATGTCCTGGTTGATAAAGAACTGGTAACTGCGCAGGTCATTAGGGCAAGCCGTAACCATAGAGCTCAGATGGTCGGCAGATCCGAGCACCTGCAAGCCACGCTCTGCCGCCCAGTACACATTCTCCTCAATGGTCGAATATGCATGCGCAGAGAACATCGTGTGGGTATGAATGTCGCAAGAAAGCAGGTAGGGCATCGGGTCTCCTTATCTGGCATGGCCGTCGCTTATATTCATTGTACGCATAGCCTTCGATAGTCGTAAAACCACTCCATCCCAAAGACACAACGTCCATGACAACGGGGTCCGGCTTAACACCAAACCCCGTTTCACGTAAAACATTGTAGGCAGAGCGCTTTACTCTTAACGATACTCGTCCGCCAACCGCTTCCAAGCGGGCAGCGAATTGATGATCGTTTCGTAACTCACGCAATAGCCCAGGCGGAACCAACCCGGCATGCCAAAGCTGTCCGAGGGTACTGCGAGCAGTTCGTACTTCTTCGCGCGCTCGCAGAAGGCGTTCGCATCGGGCTCCAGCGCTTTCACCCATAGGTAAAAAGCGCCGTCCGGCTCAACATAGGTATAGCCGTAGTCCTCCAAGGCTTCGGTGAGCGCCGTGCGGTTGCGAGCATAGGCCTCGACATCACTCGGCTCATCGATGCAATCGATAATCACGCGCTGGAAGAGCGCCGGCGCGCACACGAAGCCCAGCGTACGGGCGGCACCGGCAACAGCCGGCATCAGACGGGCAGCCTGCGGATTGGTGTTGGGGATCAAAATCCAGCCCACGCGCTCACCCGGCAGCGACAGCGACTTGGAATACGAGTAGCACACGATGGTGTGCTCGTAGATCGAGGGCACCCAAGGCACCTCGGCACCGTACACGATCTCGCGGTACGGCTCATCCGAGATGAGCATAATCGGATTCTCGGGATCGCGCCTGGCGTTGACCTCACGCAGAACATTGGCCAGTCGCGTCAGCGTGTCGCGCGTATATACGGCACCGGTCGGATTGTTGGGCGAGTCGATGATGACGGCAGTCGTCTTATCGGTAATCGCCTTGAGCACGTTGTCCACGCTCAGCTGGAACGTATCTTCATCGGCGAGCGCCTCGACACACGTACAGCCGGCCTTCTCAATCCAAACGCGATACTCCGGAAAGTACGGGGCGATAACAATAACCTCGTCGCCCGGATTCGTAACGGCGTTGAGCGTACAGGTGAGCGAAGCCGCTGCGCCCACGGTCATAAAGACATCCTTGCCCTCATAGCTCGTGCCAAAGCGGCGGTTGAGCGATTCGGCAACGGCTGCTCGACATTGCGGCAGGCCCGGTGCGGGGGTGTAGCCGTGCAGCTGGTCACTCGGCAGCTCCAAGGCCTTCTTAATGGACTCCGCCACGGCAGCGGGCGCCGGAACACTCGGGTTGCCCAGCGAAAAATCGAATACGTTCTCCGCACCGATCTGCGCCTTGCGCTCAAGACCATAGCTAAAGATCTCGCGGATGATGGAGCTTTCCGCACCGCGAGCATACATAGTTTCGTTGATCATCTGTTCCCCTTTCGCATAGGCGCTATTGTACGCTTTAGCCGAGCAAAGTGCCGCAGTAATGTTGATTGGGGACAGACTTAAATGCGCGAAAACGCTCATTTAAGTCTGTCCCCAATCAACAGATGGCCCCATATCGCTCAAAAGAAAAAGCCTCCGCAGGTTTCCCCGCGGAGGCTTTCACCACAAAGACTATTTGTCGTCGTCGGCGTCGGCATCGACGGCACGGTCATCGCCGGCATCATCAGATGCGACTTCGGCATCCTCCTGCATGGCCGCCTGCGCAAAAGCCGCGGCATCAGCCGCCAGCTCCTCCTCGCTCATACGAGGCGCGCGCTTCTTGGTCGGCAAGCCAGCCGCCTTGGCATTGCGCTCCTCCTTGGCCGCCAGGATATCGCCCTCGCGCTCAAGGTAGTCGTCCCACTCGTTGTCGAGCAGGGCGTTCACGGCGTCGCCTTCGACGGTCTCGCGTTCAAGCAGCACCTTCGCCATCAGATCGAGCTGATCGCGACGGGCGTCCAGGATCTCGACCGCACGACGATGGGCCTCACGCATAATGCGCTGAACCTCGATATCGATGCGGCGCGCCGTCTCCTCGGAGTAATCCTGGTGATCGGCGTAATCGCGACCAAGGAACACCTGATGTTGCGCCTCGCCAAACACTTGCGTGCCCAGCTCCTCGCTCATGCCCAGGCGCGTGACCATCTCGCGCGCCATCTTGGTCGCACGCTCCAGGTCGTTGCTCGCGCCCGACGTAATGTCATCGCACATGAGCTCCTCGGCAACGCGGCCGCCCAAGAACACGGCAAGCTCGTCGAGCATCTCGTTCTTGGTCTTGAGGAAGTGATCCTCCTGCGGAAGCTGCAACGTGTAGCCCAGAGCCTGGCCGCGGCTGACAATCGAAATCTTGTGGACCGGATCGGAGTGCTCCAGGATGTGACCCACCAGGGCATGGCCGCTCTCGTGGTAGGCAATCGTGGTGCGCTCAGCTTCGGTCATCACGCGACCCTTACGTTGCGGTCCGGCAATCACGCGCTCCATCGACTCCTCGACCTCGTCCATCGAGATCACGGAACGATGACGGCGAGCGGCCAGCAGCGCAGACTCGTTGAGCAGGTTCGCCAAATCGGCACCGGTAAAGCCAACGGTCATCTGGGCGAGCTTCTCAAACTTAACGTCCTCGTCCATCGGCTTGTTCTCGGCATGCACGCGCAAGATCTGCTCGCGGCCCTTTACGTCCGGGCGGTCGACCGTGACCTGGCGGTCAAAACGACCGGGGCGCAGCAATGCCGGGTCCAGAATATCGGGGCGGTTGGTTGCGGCGATCAGGATGACCGACTCGCTTTCCTCAAAACCGTCCATCTCGACCAGCAGCTGGTTGAGCGTCTGCTCGCGCTCGTCATGGCCGCCGCCCAGACCGGCTCCGCGCTGACGTCCCACGGCATCGATCTCGTCAATAAAGATGATCGACGGAGCCTGAGACTTGGCTTCCTTAAAGAGGTCGCGCACGCGGCTGGCGCCGACACCCACGAACATCTCAACAAAGTCAGAACCCGAGATGCTAAAGAACGGCACGCCCGCCTCGCCGGCAACGGCCTTGGCCAGCAGTGTCTTACCGGTACCCGGAGGGCCCACCAGCAAAACGCCGCGCGGAATCTTGGCACCCAGCTTGCGATAGCGGTCCGGATCGCTTAGGAAGTCGCGGATCTCCTCGAGTTCCTCGACGGCCTCGTCCACGCCGGCCACGTCCTCGAACTTGACCTTGGGACGCGTAGCCTCATTGGTCTTGGCGTTGGTCTTGTCAAACTGCATGTTCCTATTATTGGCGCCCATCATCTGGCGCATAAAGTAAAACATGATGGCGATCAGGGCAATCGTCGGCAGCACGCTCATCGCCAAGTCGCCCCAAAAATCGGGGTCGTTGGTGTTGACGATATACTTGGTGTCGGGGTGCTCCGCCATGAGCTCGGCAAGCGAATCGGAGCCGACATAGGTCGAGGAAAAGCTCTTGAGCTCGCTCGTATCGCCCTTGTCCTTTTTCGTCTTCCAGTAATGACCCGCCACGCTTCCGTCTTGAACCGTATAGGTCAAATCTTCGACGCGATCCTGCTTAATGGCACTGACCATCTCACTCGTCGCGAGCTTAACGGTATTGCTGGAGTTGGCAAAGCCGGAACCCATATTAAAGAAGGCATAGCCCAGAAGCGCGCAAGCCAAAAGAAAATACAGCCAGCCCGTACGCGTGGGCTTCTTGCCTCCGGGCATCCCCGGAATCTTTGGGTCCCGGGGAGTCTGGGAATTGTTGTCGTTACGGTCGTCGGGCATCTTACGAATAAACCTCCGGTTTCAAAATGCCCAGATACGGAAGGTTGCGATAGCGCTCGGCATAGTCGAGGCCGTAGCCCACCACAAAGGCATCGGGGCAATGGGTTCCAACATACTTGGGCGTGATGGCCGAGGTGCGGTCCTCAACGTCCTTCCACAGGAAGGCAGCAACCTCCAGCGAAGCGGGCTTGCGGCTCTCGAGGTTCTTCATCAGGTACTTGAGGGTCAGGCCCGAGTCCAGAATGTCCTCGACGATCAGCACGTCGCGACCACGGATGTCGATATCCAGATCCTTAATGATACGCACGATGCCCGAAGACTTCACACCGTCGCCATAGCTCGAAACAGCCATGAAATCGATGTTGGTCGGTAGCTCAATCTTGCGCATCAGGTCGCCCATAAAGACAACGGCACCACGCAGAACCGCGATCAGTACCAGATCCTTACCCGCGTAGTCGCGAGTGATCTCCTCGCCCAGGCGAGAAACGATGCCGTCGATATCCTCCTGCGTAAACAGAACCTTCTCGATATCCGGATGTTGAGAAGCCATGACAACCCTTTCTTGTGCTTAATCGCCCACACACCGCCGTATGGACGCGAACTACACATTCTAGCAGCGCACGGGGTATATTTTCCAGCCCGCGCACCATCAGCGCGGGAATACCGTCAACGCCGCACAGAACAGCTGGTGCGAGGGGCTAATCCGCGTCAACCACGCGAAGCAGATAAGCCACACGCGTCGCCGCCGTGCATTTAAAACGTTCGTCCGCGCGAACTCCGGCGACCCACACCACGGCACCTCCCGGCGCCGTCCTCACCACGGGCACGCCGGCGCGCTCGGAAACGGGAATGCGAGCCTCGCCTAGCAAGTCGGATACCTTCTTGCTTCGGCCACTCATTCCTAACGGGCACATCACGTCTCCCGGTGCGGGACCGTCCACCCACAGGCGCGCCAATCGCGCCTCTGCAGGGATCTCGCCACGTGAGCCCGCCAGGATCCGCTCACTATCGCTGTCGGCAAAACCCAAGGCAGCCGCGTCTACCAAAGCTGTCACTTCCCCGGCAGCCGCAAGCTCACGGGCGCGGCGCACGATATCGCATCCCGGCTCAACGGCCATCGGCTCTGCGACCAGCATGCGCCCCCCGCCCAACGGCAAACGACCGGGTATGGTAATCCAGTCCGCAACCAGCCCCTCACGAGCCGCCGGCGCCTTAAACGCTAGTAGCATGCCAAACTCGACGCGCGCGTCAATTCCCGCCGGAAGCGTGACCGAGCCTGTGCCTTCGGCAACGCAGGAAAGGACTCGCTCCACATGTCGCATCTCTGGACGAGCGTCCGGATCGATGCGTTTGATCGCCAGTCGCACGATGCGCCGCGCGATTACCACCTCGGCCGCAGCAAGGCGTCTGGCATCGAGCACTAGCGCGCCCGCCGCCTCCTTGCGCAGGCAGCTTCGAAACGCCTGCGCCGACAGCTGGGATAGAAACGCGTCTTCGTCACCCAAGATCTCACAGGCGGCGCCAATCGTCTTGCACACGCTCGCATTACGCTGTGCCACCACTGGCATTACCCGATGGCGCACGTAGTTTCGCAGATACGAGATATCCTCATTGCTCTCGTCCTCACGCCACGGCTGACCATGTACCTGTAGATAGCCCACTAGCTCGCCATGAGTTAGGTCGAGCAAGGGGCGCACCACGATATTCCTTCGACGGGGAATGCTCGAAAGCCCAGCCAGGCCCGACCCCTTAATGGCATTCATCAAAAATGTTTCCGCACGGTCCGAAGAGGTGTGGGCAGTACAGATGCGTGCCGCCGTTCTCGGCGCCCCCGTCTTGGCACAAAGCGCACGAACATACCTTCGCGCCGCTGCATAACGCACCTCGCGCGCAGCCGCCTCGATATTGCCCGATTCCCCATCAAAATAAGCGTGCTCAACGCACAGCGGCAAACCATATTGCGCGCAGAGCTCACGCACAAAGACCTCATCGCCGTCGGACGCCTTGCCGCGCAGATGATGGTTTACATGCAGCACATGCAGGCGCTCGCGAGCAATGGGGGCAACGCCGCGTCCGTCTTGGATATCCAGCTTTGATGTGCACGCCATAAGAAGCAGTGCCGTCGAGTCCGCACCGCCTGATACCATGAGCACGACAGGAGCGGCCTGCTGCCTCGTCCGGGTCTCATCAACTGCCCCAGGCGCGGCATAGTGTCCGTAATGCTGTGATACCGTTGGCATTCGCTTCCTCCTCTATTCGTCCGCACCCATTGTATCCTTTGGAATCTTATGTCTCGCCTGCACCTTCATATCCTCGGCAGCGGCTCAATAGGCAACTGCGCGCTCATCGAAGGCCCCGGGGGCTCATTATGGTCGATGACGGACTGTCTCGCCGCGAGACGCTCAAACGCATGGCGGAGCTCGGCCTTTCGGCAGACGACGTGTCCGCCCTTGTTGTCACCCATGAGCACAGCGACCACATTAAGGGGCTTGAGGTATGGTGTAAGCATTGGAATGGCCCGATCTTTTCCAGTAGAGGCACGCTCACATCAAAAGAAAGCCTCGCACATCTGCCTGTTGAGGAATTTGACCCAGGTGACACCCTCTCTATTGCCGGGGTCCACATTCAGACATATTCGACATCCCACGACGTCGTTAATCCCGTCGGCTACCGGTTTGACGCTCAGGGTGATTCAATTGGCTTTGCCACCGACACCGGCGAGTTGTCGAATCATGCCATCGATGCGCTCAAGGACTGTCGCATTCTCGCGCTCGAAAGCAACCACGATGTAGCCATGCTGCGTCAAGGAGACTATCCCCGCTTTCTTCAGGAACGCATCCTGTCTGCAAAAGGACATCTCTCCAACGATCAGGCCGCCGATGCCGCACGCGCGCTGGCAACCGATCGCACCGAGCAACTTATTGCGATGCACATTAGCCAAGACAACAATCGCCCAAGTCTTACCGTCAAATGCTACGCAAACTCCCTCGGCGCAACACTCGACAACGCGCTTGGCAGCACCGCCACCCGCGTTGAGGGCCCGCATAAACTCACGATACGTCCAGCAGGGCAATATCGGCCCATGACCATTCAGTAGGCCGTCTCAAATAGAAAAGGGGGCCGGGAATCACTTCCCAGCCCCCTTAACGCAGGCACCGATGTTAATAGCCGATAGCCTTAGTCGATGGAAATCTTCGTAACGTTCTTCTTCTCGACAATCTTAGGAACTGTAACGGTAAGGATGCCGTCGGCGTACTTTGCAGAAAGGCCCTCGCTCGAAGCATCCTTCAGGTACACACCGCGCGTCGCGCTGTACGAGCTAAACTCCTTCTGCAGGAAGTTCTTGCCCTCGTTCTCTTCGCTCTCCTCGACATTCACGCTAATGGAAAGACGACCCTCATTGAGCTCAACATCGATGTCATCCTTTGCGACGCCGGTTAAATAGGCCTTGACCTCGTACCCGTCGCCCTTGTCCTCAACATCGACGGGGAACGCCTTAGAGGCGATCGAGTTGTTTGCCAGATCGGTCATGTCATCAAAGAGGTCAAACAACGAGCTAGCAGAGGGACGAACACCAAAGACCGAACGATAAGGAACCATGCTTGCCATGACTACCACTCCTTTTAGGGACTGCCGAGCCATCTTCCAGGTGGCAGGGACTTCTTTTGACGCTCTTATATATGCCCACCCGATGCTCATATATACATCGACTATAAAGTTTTTTGAGTCCGGTACTATAAGCATATCTAAGTGTGTATGACTCAGGTTCTAGGAAGGTAAAGGTTCTTTGAACCAGAGCTTAAATAACGAGTATGTCCACAGCTACAAATAACAAGGGGCTTACAATGAGCACGTACACGTTGTTGGCAACGAGCTAAAGGGCATCATGGACGACCAAAACCAGAACAATATGTTCATGCCGACGCAGGGGGAAGATACTTCCACGCAGCCGCCGCGGTTCCATCGCCCCCACATCTCGCAAGAGCCCATTAATGATCCGGAGCCCGAGTATGTGACGAGAAATCGATATCAAACGCTCGAGGATGCCCAAACGGGACGTAAACATATGGGCGTCGCATCGAGCGATCCCGTATATCTGAAAGATGCACCGTTATCAAAAAACAGCGCGATCATTGACGACCCGACGAAAACGCCCATAACTCGGCAGCAAAGAGGTCCTCGACCTAAGCAAACCTTAACGCATTCGGCTCGTTATCTCGAGACGCCAAAACAAGGGAAAACGATCTTCGTCTCATCAAGTAAACGACGTAAGCAGCATCGACTCCAATTGCTACTTTTAATCATTGTGGTCATAGCAGTTGCCCTTGTGACTCGATTTATTGTCTTTAAATAAAGGCTCATTTCCAATAAGCCCAACCGGGTCACGGGTGAAATGCAACTACATTGTGAAGTGTTAACGCAAAAAAGGGGGAGGCCGCGTGGCCTCCCCCTTCTTCAGTTCAAGCGCACGGCTCGGTGCCGTCCACCGGTCAGCGGCGCCCTGGCCTCCCACGGGCTGACCCCGCAGTACTCTCGGCGCGATGGGGCTTAGCTTCCGGGTTCGGAACGGGACCGGGCGTGCCCCCCATGCTCTGGCCGCTGACCGGTGGGCGGCGCCCACCGTTACGGTGTCCTGGGTCTCACTTGCGTGCCCTGGGGGCCGCATGGCGTATAGGGGGGAGTGACTCGGGGGCATCCTCGTGCCCGGACCGCGCTTCAGAGCGCATGTCCCGCGGGCCGCGAGGTGCGGTTCCGGAAGAGCTCGGGCGATTAGTGCGGCTCGGCTGAGGACGTCGCCGTCCTTGCACCTGCCGTCTATCGACCAGGTAGTCTACCTGGGCCCTTACCGGAAGGAGAACTAATCCCTGGAACGGCTTCCCGCTTAGATGCCTTCAGCGGTTATCCGCGCCGCACGCGGCTACCCGGCCGTGCCGTTGGTCGACAACCGGTTCACCGGAGGTGCGTCCACCCCGGTCCTCTCGTACTGGGGGCAGCCTCCATCGATTCTCCTGCGCCCACGGAGGATAGGGACCGAACTGTCTCACGACGTTCTGAACCCAGCTCGCGTACCGCTTTAATGGGCGAACAGCCCAACCCTTGGGACCTGCTCCAGCCCCAGGATGCGATGAGCCGACATCGAGGTGCCAAACCTTGCCGTCGATGTGGACTCTTGGGCAAGATCAGCCTGTTATCCCCGGAGTACCTTTTATCCGTTGAGCGACGGCCCACCCACTCGGGGCCGCCGGATCACTAGAGCCTGCTTTCGCACCTGCTCGGCTTGTGGGCCTCGCAGTCAAGCCCGCTTGTACTCTTGCATTCAAAAGGACGGTTGCCGACCGTCCCGAGCGGACCTTCGCGCGCCTCCGTTACCCTTTAGGAGGCGACCGCCCCAGTCAAACTGCCCGCCTGGCACGGTCCCCGAGCCGGTTGACGGCCTCGGGTTAGGACGCCGGTCGCGCGAGGGCAGTATTCCAAGGGCGGCTCCCCGGGGGCTGGCGCCTCCGGATCGATGCCTCCTGCCTATCCTCTACACGCGGGACCAGCGGCCAATGCCAAGCTGCAGTGAAGGTTCACGGGGTCTTTCCGTCCTTCCGCGGGTAAGTCGCATCTTCACGACCAGTGCAATTTCACCGGGTCCATGGTCGAGACAGCGCCCAAGTCGTTACGCCATTCGTGCAGGTCGGAACTTACCCGACAAGGAATTTCGCTACCTTAGGATGGTTATAGTTACCACCGCCGTTTACCGGGGCTTGAATTCACCGCTTCATCCCGAAGGACTGACGGATCCTCTTAACCTTCCGGCACCGGGCAGGCGTCAGTGCATATACAGCGGCTTTCGCCTTCGCATGCACCTGTGTTTTTGGTAAACAGTCGCTACCCCCTGGTCTGTGCCACCCACCAAAGCTCCCCGGGCTAGCCGGTTCACCCCAGCGGGTCTCCCTTATACCGAAGGCACGGGAGTGATTTGCCGAGTTCCTTGACCAGGATTCGCTCGATCGCCTTGGTATTCTCTACCTGACCACCAGTGTCGGTTTGGGGTACGGGCGGCCATGGCCCTCACGCCGAGGCTTTTCTCGACGGCCTGGACAACCGGATATCGAACCATAACGGCTCCCATCATCACACCTCGCCATGCGCGCCATGCGGATTTGCCTACATGACTGGCTGCGTGCTTGACCACGGAAAACCACCTCCGCGGCCGGCTCCCATTCCGTGTCACCCCTGCGCTGACCTACTACGGCTACAGTCCCAACACCACGCGGCGATACCAACCCGAAGGAAGGAACCACCACGAGGCGGAGGTTAGTACTCACCGTCTCGGTTTTGCCGGTCCATGGTCGGTACGGGAATATCCACCCGTTCATCCATTCGACTACGCCTGTCGGCCTCGCCTTAGGACCCGACTCACCCGGGGACGACGAACGTGGCCCCGGAACCCTTGGTCATCCAGCGGACGGGATCCTCACCCGTCTCTCGCTACTCATGTCTGCATTCTCACTCCCACGAAGTCCACGGCACGGTTACCCGGCCGCTTCGCCCCTCGCAGGACGCTCTCCTACCCAGCAACCATGAAGATTGCTGCCGCGTCTTCGGTGGTGTGCTTGAGCCCCGCTACATTGTCGGCGCGGAACCACTAGACCAGTGAGCTGTTACGCACTCTTTCAAGGATGGCTGCTTCTGAGCCAACCTCCTGGCTGTCTATGCGACTCCACATCCTTTCCCACTTAGCACACGCTTCGGGACCTTAGACGACGGTCTGGGCTGTCTCCCTCTCGACGACGGAGCTTATCCCCCGCCGACTCACTGCCGGAATACACGTCAACGGTATTCGGAGTTCGGCTGCTGTTGGTACCCAACAAGGGCCCGCAAGCATCCGGTAGCTCTACCCCCGCGACGCAATCGACCGACGCTGCACCTAAATGCATTTCGGAGAGAACCAGCTATCACGGAATTTGATTGGCCTTTCACCCCTAGCCCCAGGTCATCCCCCCGGTTTTCAACCCAGGTGGGTTCGGTCCTCCACGCGGTCTTACCCGCGCTTCAACCTGCCCAGGGCTAGATCATCCCGCTTCGGGTCCAGGACAAGCGACTAAAAACGCCTTTTAAGACTCGCTTTCGCTACGCATACGCCACACGGCTTATGCTCGCCACCCGCCACTGACTCGCAGACTCATTTTTCGATAGGCACGCCGTCACCCCACACAGAGGCTCCGACGGTTTGTGGGCGCACGGTTTCAGGAACTGTTTCACTCCCCTCCCGGGGTGCTTTTCACCTTTCCCTCACGGTACTGGTACGCTATCGGTCAGACAGGTATGCTTAGACTTACCCAACGGTCTGGGCTGATTCACGCGGGATTCCACGAGGCCCGCGCTACTTGGGACAACACGATCGGAAGACGGCTCACGTCCAGGTACGGGGCTGGCACCCTCTACGGCCAGGCCTTCAAGCCTGTTCCCCTGGCAAGCCGTTTTATGACTCCCGCCCGGCCCGTCGGAACCGGGACACGTGATCCCACAACACCGGCAACGCAACCCCCGACGGGTATCACGCGCAACCGGTTTGGTCTGATCCGCTTTCGCTCGCCACTACTCACGGAGTATCCCTTCCTGCAGGTACTGAGATGTTTCACTTCCCTGCGTACCCCCCGCCCATAGGCGGTGCCGGCCCATGACGGCCGGCGGGTTCCCCCATTCGGAGACCCTAGGATCAAAGCCATGTTGGAGGCTCCCCTAGGATTATCGCATCCTCAAACGTCCTTCATCGGTACTGTCTGCCAAGGCATCCACCATACGCCCTCGCAAGCGGCACAACAGCAAGACCATTGTCCCACCCGCGGGTTTCCTGATAGCAAGATCGCCAGACGACAAATCTTAACACTAAAATGATCACAAAACGATCGATCTCGAAACCAAACTCAATTGAAGAGTTTGGCGAAATCGCGATAAGCAAAAAGAAACGTTCTTTCAGTTTCTCTTGCTCGCGTCCACTATCCAGTTCTCAAACCACCACGCGCCACCACCCTCACCCGAAACCAACAAAGGAAACCAGGCTGACGATGATGGACATCGAACCGCACCACAGAAAACCTGTGGGGTGGCGGTCCGGGAGCCCAAAAGCATACCCATACCACTCCCGGACGGGACGAATCCCATCCAAGCCGATGATCTCTTCCACACCAGCATCCACACTATAAGGCATGACTGTCACGCCATCGTGTGGCACACACTGTCCAAAAAACATTGGACTGAATTCTCCGTAGAAAGGAGGTGATCCAGCCGCACCTTCCGGTACGGCTACC
>ENA-ORRO01000135-ORRO01000135.1-human-gut-metagenome-genome-assembly--contig:-NODE-135-length-61692-cov-13.314422_pt1 | contig 61692 bp, 43 predicted proteins | sample MGYA00242176_ERZ509136 | MGnify/ENA primary metagenome ERZ509136 (study PRJEB26280, sample SAMEA2338644) | human gut metagenome | biome: human gut; feature: human-associated habitat; material: faeces...
CCGCCGTCATGGCGGCGATGCCGCCGCCACCGGGAACGGGTTCCTTAGAAGCCGTGACTTCCAGGAGCCCGTCCAGGGGCATGGATTGGAATTGTGTAAAATCCATCTTAGAACAATCCCGTAATGACGCCGTTTTCGTCGATGTCCATGCGGTTGGCAGCCGGTACTTTCGGCAGCCCCGGCATGGTCATGATGTTACTCGTCTGGCAGACGATGAAGCCGGCACCGGTGCAGACGCGGACGTCCTTGACCGTGACCTTGAAGCCCTTGGGCGCACCGAGGAGCGCCGGGTTATCGGACAGGGAGTACTGCGTCTTGGCCACACAAATCGGCATTTTGTCGAGGCCAAAAGCTTCCAATTCTTTGATCTGTTTCTGGGCGTTGCCTTCGAAGATGACGCCGTCGCCGCCGTAGACTTTCTTGACGATGGTTTCCATCTTCTTGGGAATAGAATCGTTGACGTCGTACAGCGGTTTGTACGGCGTCTTGGGCTGTTGCAGCAGTTTCAGGACTTTTTCGCCCATTTCGACGCCGCCTTTGCCGCCTTCGGCCCAACAGTTGTTGAGGGCGACTTCGACACCATAGTCTTCGCAGAGTTTACGGAGCGTTGCGATTTCTTCATCGGTGTCGCTGATGAATTTATTGATGCCTACGACGACAGGGACGTCGAAGAGGCGCATATTTTCGATATGTTTTGCCAGGTTGGCAAAGCCCTTCTTCAAGGCTTCGACATTTTCTTCCTGCAAGTTCTTCTTGTCGACGCCGCCGTGCATCTTCAAGGCGCGGACCGTAGCGACGATGACGACAGCATCCGGTTTGATGCCGGCGAAACGGCACTTGATGTCCATGAACTTTTCGGCCCCCAAGTCGGCACCGAAACCGGCTTCCGTAACGGCGATGTCCCCCATCTTCATGGCCAGCTTGGTGGCGACGACGGAGTTACAGCCGTGGGCGATGTTGGCGAAAGGACCGCCGTGGACCAGGGCCGGTGTGTGTTCGATGGTCTGGACCAGGTTCGGTTTGATGGCATCCTTCATGAGGATGGCCATAGCCCCTTCGACGCCGAGCTGGCGGGCCGTGACCAGATTGCCGTCCAGGTCATAGGCTACGGTGATGTCGCCCATGCGTTTCTTGAGGTCCATGAGGTCACTGGCCAGGCAGAGGGCTGCCATGATTTCCGATGCGACAGTAATCATGAAGTGGTCTTCCCGCGGGAAACCGCAGACTTTGCCGCCCATGCCGACGACGATGTTGCGCAGGGCCCGGTCGTTCATGTCCATGACGCGCTTCCAGATGACGCGGCGCACGTCGATGCGCAGGGCATTGCCCTGGTGGACGTGATTATCGATGGCTGCGGCCAAGAGGTTGTTGGCAGCCGTAATGGCATGCATGTCGCCGGTAAAATGCAGGTTGATGTCTTCCATCGGCAGGACCTGGGAGTAACCACCGCCGGCAGCACCGCCTTTGATGCCGAAGACCGGTCCCAGGGACGGTTCGCGCAGGGCGACGACGGCTTTATGACCCATGTAGTTCAGGGCCTGGGCCAGGCCGATAGTCGTCAAGGTCTTGCCTTCGCCGGCCGGCGTCGGCGTAATGGCCGTGACCAGGACCAGTTTCCCATCTTCGTTCTTCGAGAGGCGTTTGATGGCGTCAAAAGAAATCTTTGCTTTATATTTTCCGTAGAGTTCCAAGTCATCCTCGGTGAGGCCGACTTGGTTTGCAATGGCCGTAATCGGTTCCAATTTCGTCTGCTGTGCAATTTCGATATCGCTCAATACCTTTGCCATAGTAGTTGTCACTCCTGTTCTCTGCATAAAAAAAAGGCCGCTCCGCTGGAAGTTTGCCCAGACGGTCGGCTTCAAGAAATCATGCTCCCCGTGGTAACTCCACTTCCGTCAGTCACATGATTATGGCCTTATTATACAAAAAAAGAACCCTTGGGTCAAGGGTTCTTTTCGTTACGTCTTACTGGATTACGCTGGTATCGAGGTGTTCAAAGCCCGTAAGCAGGCCTTTCACCTGGCTGGCGATCTGCTGGCAGCCGCCTTTTTCCCTGCTTTCGATATTCAGCGGCATGTTCGGGTCGTGGAGGGACATGCGCAACAGGGCCCAGCCGTTGGGGAATACGAGGCGCACGCCTTCATAGGACGGCTTGGCGATGGAAATGCCGGCTGCAGCGGCCCGGTCTTCGAACTGTTTGAGCACGTCAGCCCCATAGGCCTGGACACCATCAGTGCCGGTGATTTTCAAGCGAAATTCGACGCCTTCTGCCGGATGGCCCAGTTTGGCGATGAGGTCGCCGAGCTGTTTGCCTTCTCTCTTGGCTTTCGCCGCAGCGATGAGCAGTTTGACCGCCAGGTAGGCACCGTCGTCGAGGTAGTAGTTTTCGCTCAGCGCACCGTGGCCCGACGTTTCGATAGCCAGCGGCGAGACCGTGCCGGCCTCGTTGAGGCGGATACATTCGTCGATGACATTTTTATAGCCCCGCATGTAGCGGTGATGGACCAAGTGGAGTTCATCCTGGAGGAACGTCGTCAGTTCATCCGACGTGACCGAGTCGGTGACGATGGTGCTGCCAGGATAATCGGGCGCCAGGATAGCGGCCATCATAGCGATGAGGGCATTGCGGTTGATTTCTTTCCCATCGGGCAGGACGGCGCTCATGCGGTCGACGTCGGTGTCGAAGATGAGGCCCAGGTCGGCTTTGTTGTCGAGGACGGCCTGACGGATCGACGCCATGGCGTCGGCATTTTCCGGGTTAGGGATATGGTTCGGGAACATGCCATCCGGTTCGAGGAACTGGCTGCCCGTCGTATCGGCGCCGAGTTCAGAAAGGACCTTGGTGGCAAAGAATCCGCCGCTGCCGTTGCCGGCATCGACGACGATGTGCATCCCTTCCAAAGGACGGTCGTACATCCCGGCACAGAGGCCGGCGCAGATTTTGCGGCGCAGATGCAGCGAATAGAGGTCGATCAGGTCCAGCGAGGCAATGGCAGCCGACGAGACAGCCATTGCCGACGACTGGGAAGCCAGGCTCAGGACTTCCGTGACCTCGCTCTTTTCCAGACCGCCGTCGACGGTAAAGAATTTCAATCCGTTGCGGTTATACGGCAAATGGCTGGCCGTAATCATGATGGAGCCATCCATGTGAGTATCTTCAAAAATGATGGACATGAACATAGCCGGTGTCGAAGCCAGGCCGCAGTCCGTGACGTGGACGCCTTGACCGAGAAGGCCGCCGAAGACGGCTTCTTTCATCATAGCTGCCGATACACGGGAATCGTGGCCGACGGCAATGTGCAAGTCACTCACCTGTTTATTCAGCTTCTTCGCCAAAAACTTGGCAAAGCCAGCGGCAATGCGGTTGACCGCTTCCGGTACCAACGTGACGTCTTCACCGGGGACGCCGGCAACGGCGACGCCGCGGACATCACTGCCATTCTGTAATTTCATCATTGCTTCTGTAGAAATCATGTATTCATGTTTCCTTTCTTCAATTTAGCGCACCGAGGTCCGCCGCTTTTTATCATACTGAAAATCAGGCCAAAAGGCAAGCCTTGACGATGGCCTCTGCCGTAAGGCCGTATTTCTGCAAGAGTTCTCCGGCCTTGCCCGATTCGCCGAAACAATCATCGATGCCGACATAGGCCTGGCGGGTCGGATGGCGGCGCGACAAGGTTTCTGCCACGGCACTGCCCAGGCCGCCGATGACGCTGTGTTCTTCAGCTGTGACGACGAAACCCGTCTGTTTGGCCGCAGCGACGACCAGGTCTTCGTCCAGGGGCTTGATGGCTGCCATATCGATGACCATGGCCTGTTTTCCCTGGGCTGCCAGGGTGTCCGCCGCAATCAGGGCCTGCTGGACCATGAGGCCCGTGGCGATGATGGTCACATCCCGGCCTTCGCGCAGGACCGTCCCCTTCCCCCACTGGAAAGGACAGCTGCCCTGGTAGACGTCATCGACTTTGGCCCGGCCCATGCGCACGTAGACCGGCCCGTCGTGGGCAATGGCAGCCCGGATGACGGCTTCCGTTTCCGCCGCATCGGCCGGACAGACGACGGTCATATTGGGCAGGCTGCGCATGAGAGCCAGGTCTTCGACGGACTGGTGCGTCGCCCCGTCTTCGCCGACACTGAGGCCGGCATGAGTGGCACAGATTTTGACATTGAGCCGCGGCAGGCAGATGGAGTTGCGAATCTGTTCAAACGCCCGGCCCGTGCCGAAGACGGCAAAGGTGCTGGCCAGAGGAATCTTGCCGCAAGCGGCAAAGCCGGCAGCCGTCCCCATCATATCCTGTTCGGAAATGCCCATGTCGAAGTAGCGTTCCGGCGCGACCTCCTTAAAAGCGATGGACCGCGTCGACGAGCCCAGGTCGGCGTCGAGGACGACGATCTTGGGATTTTTATACAATTCCGTTTCTAAGAGATGCCCGTAAGCATCGCGTGTTGCCATTGCCATCAGCCTTCGCCCCCTAATTCACGTAACGCCCGTTCACATTCTTCTTTCGTCGGCGCCTTGCCATGCCAGGACAAGGCGTTTTCCATGAAGGACACGCCTTTGCCCTTGACGGTCTGGGCGATGATGGCCGTCGGTTTCCCTTTCAGGGCCTTGGCCTGGGCCAGAGCCGCTTTGATGGCGTCGTAATCGTGGCCGTCGATGTCCAGGACATTCCAGCGGAAGGCCCGGAACTTGTCGGCAATGGGCATGACGTCCATGACTTCTTCATTGGACCCGTCGATCTGCAGGCCGTTGTGGTCGATGAACAGCGTCAGGTTGTCCAGCTTATACTGAGCTGCTGACATAGCCGCTTCCCAGATCTGGCCTTCTTCGATTTCGCCGTCGCCGGCGATGACGTAGACCCGCCAGTCTGCCCCGTCCAATTTGGCCGTCATGGCCATACCGTTGGCTGCCGACAAGCCCTGGCCGAGGGACCCGGTGGTCATATCGATGCCCGGCGTCGTATTCATGTCGGGATTGCCCTGAAGCATGGCGCCGCACTGGCGCAGGTGCCACAGTTCCTCTTCCGGGAAAAATCCCCGTTCGGCCAGCGTCGCGTACAACGCCGGCACGGTATGGCCTTTCGAGAGGACGAAACGGTCCCGGTCCGGCCAGTGAGGCCGCTTGGGATCGACCCGCATGACATCAAAATACAAGACCTGCAGCATATCGACGATGGACAAGGAACCACCCGGATGACCGGACTGGGCCAGGGTAACCATCTTGACGATATTCTGCCGCACGTGAGCCGCATGGCGGCTCAATTCATAGCTATCCATAAGAAAGCCCCCTTTTGCCTTATATTATAGCACAAAAGGAGCTGTCGCATCGCGACAGCTCCTTTTAAGTTGTTAGTGACTAGTGGTTAGTTGTTAGTGGATGGCTTTAGATGTAAATGCCCATTGGCTCTCTTCATAGGAGAGGCTTACGGTCTGCGACCTGCGGCCGTGGCCTTCGCAGTTCAGTTTCTTACGAATCGCAAACCACGCTCACAACACATACTTCTCGATAGCTTCGGCGACGGCACCTTCATCATTGGTGGCGTCGGTGACGACGTCGCAATACGGGCGGATGATGGGGTTGAGATTGTGGACGCCGACGGAAAGGCCGGCCGCTTTGAGCATATCCGTATCATTGATGTTGTCGCCAATGGCCAGGGTTTCTCCATAAGGCACGCCCAGGAGGTCGGCCAGTTTCCACAAGCCCGCCCCTTTATTGACGCCGCGGTGCATGAATTCAATATAGCGGTTACTGGAAAAGCTGACGGTAATATCGTCCAACAAGGGGCGGATTTCGGCGTGTATCTGCTGTAGATACTCGTAATCCGTATTAGTCACGATGAGCTTGCAGACTTCTTCTTTGCCGCGGATGAAATCGAGGCTCTCCGTTTCGACGGGTACGTACCCCATGCGGCCGTGGAGGAACGCTTCTTCATCGGGTGTGATATTCGTGATATAGACGACATCACGCGTATAGATATGCATACATTGACCGTATGCACAGCAGCGACGGAAAATCCGGTCGGCCAAGTCGAAAGGAATGGGATTCCAGAAAAGGGATCGGCTGCCCTTATTTTCCGTAATATGGGCCCCATTAAAACCAATGACATACTGGTCCGCCTGGTCGTAGAGCCCCAGAGTCCTCAAGACGCCTTCGATGGAACGGAACCCCCGGCCCGTACAGGGAACGAATTTTACACCTTTGGCGATGGCCGCCGTAATGGCTTCGATGTTGCGCTGGCAAATCGTCGCATCGCTGCTGAGCAGCGTTTCATCCATATCACAAGCAATGATTTTATACTTCATGTCGACTCCTTTTCTGTCGTAACGGCTGGGGCATAGTAGTCATAAATCTTCCAGGCTGCGAGCGCTGCCAGACATTCAAAGATCCAGAAGGCGTGCCACACGCCATCAGGGCCAAAGACGCGGCAGAGGAGCCACGCCGCCGGCAGGCTGATGACAACGTAGCGCAACAGCGTGATGGCAAAGGACGGGTTGCCCTTCCCCAGCCCTTCCAGAGCGCCAGACGCCGTAATGGACAAAGCCGACGGCACGCTCCCCCAGGCAATGATGCTCAAGGCCGACGCGCCAGCTGCGATGGTTTCCTGACGAGACGTGAACCAGCCCATGAGGACGTCCGGTATAGTCAGACAGATGATCAAGCCTGCCATCATGATCAGGCCGTTGAGAACGAGCGTCGTCCGATAGATAGAGCGCACGCGGCCCAATTCCCCAGCTCCGTAATTATAGCCAATCAACGGCCGTACACCTTGAATGATACCATTTGTCGGCATAGAAAGAAAGGTCTGGAGCTTATAATAGACGCCGAGAATGAAAATATAAGTCGGCGAAAAAGGCGCCAAGAAATGGTTCAAGGCGACGAGGAAAACCGACGACAAGCCCATGTTGAGGGCTGCCGGGATGCCGATGCCATAGAGCCGTTTATCGAGTTCGATATCCCAATGGAGATGGCAGCGGCGGACTTCGACCCGCAGCGGCCGCCAGTGACAGATAAAGGCGTAGAAGAGCAGGTTCACCGTCTGGCCCAAGCCCGTCGCCCAGGCCGCGCCTTCAATCCCCATGGCCGGAATCGGTCCCAGGCCAAAAATGAGGATCGGGTCGCCAATGATGTTGACCAGGCAGCCCAAAGACAAGCCAACCATAGTAACCTGCATGCGGCCAACGGCTTGGAACATCTTTTCATAAACCAAGTCGACGCTGAGGATCGTAGAAAAGGCAAAGACGATGACGGCATAGCGCAGGCCTAGGTCGATGAGCCCGGCATCCTGCGTAAAGGCCCATAAAAAAGCCGGCACAGCCCAAATACAGCCTGCCGTCATGACCAAACCATGGATGACAGCCAGGAAGACGCCATGTGTCGCGGCTACGTCAGCTGTCCCCTTCTGGCCCGCACCGAGACAGATGGAAATGATGGCATTCAGGCCGACGCCAAAGCCGATGCAGACAGCATTGACGAAGTTCTGCATCGGAAAGACCAGGGACACAGCTGTCATAGCCTGTTCGCTAATCATGGCGACGAACAGGCTGTCGACAATATTATAGAGCGAATTGACGATCATCGACACGACGGCTGGCAGAGCCATGGAAACGATGAGCGGCAAAATGGCCCGTTCTTTCATAAATGATTCGTCCATACGTCACCTGCTTCGACGGTTGCGAAGCCAGCGCCAAAGGGAAGTTATGCCTTTGATGACCAGATAGAAAATGAAAATATTCACTAACAATCCGAGGATGTCGGCGCCCCAGCCCAGGGACCCCCAGCCAAAGAAATGGCTGAGCATACTGCCCAGGAACATGCCGCCGGCAAAGAGGCCGACACCACGCATGACGCTGCCCAGACGGGACGAAGACGTCGTCCGGTTCGTATTGGCCTGCGGGCTTTCCGCCTTGCGCGGCTGAGCCTGGATGGGTTTCGTATTGCCCGTATTGGGCGCTGCCTTTGTGCCCGTCCCGGTTTTCGGCGTCACCGCCTTTGGCGCCGGCAGCGATTTCGGCGCCGACACGCGGACACCGCCACCGCCTTTGGCAGCCTGTACGGAAGACGGCATGGCCGGCAAAATCAGGGCCATCCATAGGGCAAACATGCAAACGGCAATAAACGTCTTTTTTTTCATAAAATTTCTCCTTTATAATGCGTCCCGCGATGCCCCTGACGCTTTCACAGGCGCCGGGCCGCCGTGGGGGAACATGATGTCATACAAATGGATCGTCGCCAAATAAGCCGACAGCTTGCCCTGTACGCCAGCCAGGGCTTCGTGGACATCGCAGAAACCGTAACGACGATGATAGGGGCATTGGAAATCGCCATCCAGGCAGCTGGTGATCATATTTTCCCGTTCCATGACGTTGATGATGTCCATGAGGGTAATGTCATGCAAATCCCGGGTCAGGCGGCAGCCGCCCTGGGCGCCGCGGATGATTTCGATGAAACCGGCCCGTTCGAGCTTTTTAGAAATCTTATAGGCAAATTGCCGGGGTACCATTTGTTCATCACTGATTTCCCGGATATTCTTCAATTGTAAATCAGCCAGGGACCGTAAAATGCGGATGGCATAATCTGTTTCTCTGGTAATAATCACGATGTAAGACGCTCCTTCTCATTCTGTATATTTTAAGTCTATTATAACGTGAAATGGCAAGAAATGCTAGCCGTAAATCGCTTGCGGTTCCCAGAAAAACCCGATATAATAAATAGTGTTTGCATGTTTTAGCTTTAACTACAGATGAGGTGTACTATGTCATTAATCGATGAAGTAAATAATCGCCGTACTTTTGCCATCATCTCCCACCCTGATGCTGGTAAGACGACGCTGACTGAAAAATTACTGCTCTACGGAGGTGCTATCCACCTGGCCGGTTCCGTCAAAGCCAGAAAGACGGCGAAGCACGCCGTTTCGGACTGGATGGAAATCGAAAAACAGCGTGGTATCTCTGTCACCAGTTCGGTCCTTCAGTTCGACTACGAAGGCCATCACATCAATATCCTCGATACGCCGGGCCATCAGGACTTCAGTGAAGATACGTACCGGACCCTCATGGCTGCCGACAGCGCCGTCATGCTCATCGACGTCGCCAAAGGCGTCGAAGCCCAGACGAAGAAGCTCTTCCGCGTCTGTAAAGAACGGGGCATCCCCATCTTCACCTTCGTCAACAAGATCGACCACTTCGGCCGCAACCCCTTCGACCTCATGGATGAAATCGAAGACATCCTTGGCATCCACGCCTACCCCATGAACTGGCCTATCGGCCTGAACGGAAACTACCAGGGCATCTACGACCGGGCCTCGTCGTCTATCGAACTCTTTGAAAAAGACACGACCCACGGCCAGCGCAAACTGGCATCGACCAAAGGCTCTGCTGACGACCCGATTTTCAAGGAACTCCTCGACGAAGACGTCCACCAGGGTCTCATCGACGACATCGAGCTCCTCGACGAAGCAGGCGACGAATTCGACATGGAAAAGGTCAAGCGCGGCGAACTGACGCCGATGTTCTTCGGCTCGGCCATGACCAACTTCGGCGTCAAGCCTTTCCTGGAAGAATTTCTGCGTATGGCACCGAAGCCGCAGCCGCGCAAATGTCTGGAAGGCGTCGTCGAACCGACATCGGACCAGTTCACGTCGTTCGTCTTCAAGATCCAGGCCAACATGAACCCCCAGCATCACGACCGCATCGTCTTCATGCGCATCTGCTCGGGCAAATTCGAAAAAGGCATGACCGTTACGCACCGCCAGTCGGGCAAGACCCTGCGCCTCATGCAGCCCCAGCAGTTCCTGGCCACGGAACGGACCATCGTCGAAGATGCTTACCCGGGAGACATCATCGGCGTCTTCGATAACGGCACCATGGGCGTCGGCGACACCCTCTATTCGGGCAAGAAAAAAGTCACCTTCAAGGACTTCCCGACCTTCCCGCCGGAACTCTTCGCCCGCATCCGCGCCAAAGACTCGATGAAGCGTAAACAGTTCCTCAAGGGCATGACCCAGCTGGCCCAGGAAGGGGCCGTCCAGATTTATGAAAACCTGGGCTCCATGGAAAGCTACATCGTCGGTGCCGTCGGGCAACTCCAGTTCGAAGTTCTGGAATACCGCCTGAAACACGAATACGGCGTCGACCTGGAAATGAACCGCCTGCCCTACACCGTCGCCCGCTGGATCCAGGACAACGGCCACGACTACAAGGAATTGAAGAACATCGACAGCGCCATGATCGTCAAAGACCACAAACAGCGCGTCGTCCTCCTCATCGCCAACGAATGGCAGACCAACTGGATCGTAGAACGGAACCCGGAATTTACCTTCTGCACCACACCGGACCAACTCGCCATCGATGAACCTGAAGAATGAGTTAAAAAAAGCTGTCGCTTACGCGGCAGCTTTTTTTGTGTATCGTGGGTCGTGAGTCGTTTGGCGAAAATTCGTAGAAATACCGGACAGGCTGTACACAGGATTCGCGCGGGCGTCCCACGTGGACGCTCCTACGAACCACGAATCACGGCAAACGACCCACGGCGCCAAAGGCGCCTTTAAGCCGTGAGGCAGCACCATTCCGGCAGGACCACGGTGCGGTCGAAGGCCGGAATCCAGGTCCCCTGGCTATGGTCATAGGTCCGGACGAGTATGTGGTCTTCGTAAAGGTAGAGGGAGTTGGTGTAAATCGTGTCTTCATCCCAATCGCTGTTATAGACGTTGAGGACGCGGCCTTCATAGTAATTGGCGTCATCCATGAAAGTGGCATCGCTTGGCATCGTATGGGTATGGCCGGATACCCACAGGCGGACCTGGTGATGGCGGGCCAGGATAGTACGGATATCAGCTGCCGGCTGGACAGAATTGCGCGGCGACGGCAGGCTGATGCCAGGACGGCTCGATACGGCCGTCTGTTCCAGCGGGGCATGGCAGAAGATGATCGTCGGCTGCTGGCGATGGGCGGCCAGGGTCTGGTCCAGCCAGGCCAGCTGCTGATGGGACAGTTCGACGGCTGCGCCGCCGGTCACGGTGTCAGGCGATAAGAAGACCAACAGGTATCCGCCCTGCTCCCCGGCATAATAAAGGGGGCCGAAGGTCTGGGTATAGCGGGCGAAATGGATAATCCGTTCCGTGCAGCTCCCAGGGCGCAGTTCGCCATGATGGCCCGTATAGAGCAGTTCGTGATTTCCAGCAATGAAAGCCTTGCGTTTCTTCAATCCATTGACGACGAGGCGCACCAGGCGGTATTCGGCAGCATCGCCGTTGCGCTGGACCATGTCCCCTGTAAAGACAGCCAGGTCCAGGTCCTGCCAGTCATTCATTTCCTGGAGCACCCTTTCTTTGGCGGCCATCCGCATCAGGCGTTCCTTCGGCGGGACCAGGTTCTTACAGGGATAATGGAAATCACTGATGATGACCAGGCGGGAATAATTCCGCTGAGGCTGGGCTTGGGTTTTGGCAAACAACGACGCAAACATGGCATTTCCTCCTTCATCCATACAAAAACAGGCTCGGGCTGTATACGTTCAGTATAGCCAGAACCTGTATATTTTTTGCAAAAATCAAGGGAAATATCCGTAAAAGCTTACTTCTTCGCGGCTACCGGGTAGTCCTGCAGGGCGTCGTAGCCTTCTTCGCCGGTGCGGATCTTGACGGCATTATCGATGGCCGACACGAAGACCTTGCCATCACCGTAGTTGCCCGTATAGAGCACTTTCTTGGCCGTCTCGATGATGGTCCGCGGCGATACTTTGGAAACGACCATTTCTACGCGGACTTTCGGCAGAAGCTTGGCCGACACCTTGGCGCCGCGGTAGAATTCGGTCCGCCCTTTTTCGATGCCGAAGCCCAGCGCCCGGGTAATGGTCATGCCCGTGATGCCGATGGCTTCCATGGCATCCTTCAAGATTTCGAACCGCTTCTCATCGGTAATGATGGTCACATTATACATGGCATGGCCGCCGACCGGCTGGGGACTGGCCATGATCGAATCGGGGATGACCTGGTCCAGGGGGATTTCTTTCGCCCCTTGCGGCGCTTCCCCGGCCTTCAAGGCTTCAGACAAGTCTTCCAGACTGTCGCTGCGGTCCAGGCCGTAAGCCGGTACCAGCCCGTTTTCCTTGAAGTCCAGGCCGTTGATTTCTTCGGCTGCCGATACGCGCAGGCCAATGGTCGCCTGGAGGATGCGAAAGACCAACGTCATGGCAACGAAGACGAACAGGCCGATAGCTGCGACGCCGGCGATCTGGACCAGCAGCAAATGGGTGTCACCCGTATAGAGCAGGCCGTCTTTGACACTGAACAAGCCCGTCAGGATTGTTCCCAAGGCCCCGCAGCCGCCATGGGCCGCAATGGCCCCGATGGGATCGTCGATGCGGAGCTTCTGGTCAATGAATTCGATGAGGAAGACGACGACGACACCGGCGATAGCGCCGATGAAGAAAGCGCCAGGCACACTGACGACATCACAGCCGGCCGTAATGGCGACCAGTGCAGCCAGACAACCGTCAAGGGTCATGGATACGTCAGGCTTGCCATAGCGGATCCACGTCGTCACCATGGCTGCCGTCGTCCCGGCAGCGGCTGCGATATTGGTGATAAAGAAGATAGCTGCCGCCTTGAGCAGGGTCTGTTCCCCCGATAAGGACAGGGTCTGGCCGCCATTGAAACCGAACCAGCCGAACCATAAGATGAACATGCCCAGACAGGCCAGGGGCAGGCTGTGGCCGGGAATGGCATTGACCGACCCATCCTGGTTATACTTGCCGATGCGCGGACCCAGGGCCTTGGCACCGGTCAGGGCACAGATGCCGCCAGTCAGGCTGACGACAGAAGCACCGGCAAAATCATGGAAACCCAAGGCGCCCAGCCAGCCGCCGCCCCAGACCCAGTGGCCGGCAACGGGATAAATGATCAGGCTGATGATAATCGTGACCAGACAATACGACGAAAACTTCGTCCGTTCCGCCATGGCACCGGATACGATGGCTGTCGTCACGGCACAGAGGACAGTCTGGAAGAGCAGAAAGGCCAGGTCCGGATAAGGTGTCCCGGCCGTGAAATCCACTTGCTGGGCAAAGAAATCCGGTACCCCGATGAGGCCGGACAAATCGTGGCCGAACATGAGGCCAAAACCGGCCAGCCAGAAAACCAGCGTAGCCAGGGCAAAATCCATGAAATTCTTCATGACGATGTTGCCGGCGTTCTTGGCCCGCGTCAGACCCGCTTCGAGCATGGCAAAGCCAGGCTGCATGAAGAAGACCAGGACTGCGGCCATGAGAATCCAAAGTGTATCGATTGCCGAGTAACTCATCGTACTTCCCCCTCTTCTTCCGGATACGTCAGGCCCCACTGCTGGCGGATGGCCGTCATGAGGTCCATGACCTCTTTCGTATAATCCAGATACATGCCCTGGCCACCATGAGCCACGGCATTTTCCATATCCACGATTTCGTATTGCAGGGCCTTGGCCTGGCTGCCGGCCTGCAGGACCTGCTGGCGGCCATCGGCCGTATAGGTGATCGTCGCCGTATCGGCCCGGGGATAGTCGTAGATTTCGATATACCCCTTGTCAAAAGCGGCCATGCCCCGTTTCGGCTGCTTAGCGTGGAGCGATAAGGAAATCGTCGCCATTTCCCCTTCCCGGTTCTGCAAGAGGATGCCTGCCTGTTCATCGACGCCGGTCGGCGCCAGGCGGACCTGTGACGCAATCTGGTCGGGCTGACAACTCATGAAATAGCGGACGAAAGACAAGGCATAGACGCCGATATCGAGGAGGGCCCCGCCAGCCAGAGAGCGGTTGAAGAAGCGGTTCGTCATGTCATAGTCTTTATAACTGCCGAAATTCATCTGGATGAACCGCAGCGGCCCCAGGGTCCCGGAGCGGATAAGCTCGGCGAGCTGCTTATAAACCGGCATGTGATACAAAGTCATGGCTTCGGCCAGGACGACGCCGTGTTCCCGAGCACAGCGCCGGGCCTGATCCAGTTCCCGGCTGTTCAAGGTGATGGATTTTTCGCAGAGCACGTGCTTCCCGGCAGACAGGGCCGGCAGGAGATAGCGGATATGCGTATTGTGCGGCGTCGAAATATAGACGATATCGACGTCGGGATCGGCAAAGATATCCTCTGGCCTGTCGTAGACCTTGGAGATGCCGTATTTTTCAGCAAAAGCCAGGGCCTTCTCATGGGTCCGGTTGCCGACACTGTATAAATTCCCGCCCAGGGCCTGCATCGCCTGGGCCAGTTCATGGCCGATGACGCCGCAGCCTAACGTCGCCCAACGATATGCTGGCATAACGATTCCCCCTTTTATGCTAACAGGCGGCCGACGAGTTTGACACAATCTGCCGCATCCTTGGAATAGCCATCGGCCCCGATTTCATCAGAAAAACTCGGCGTGACGGCCGCGCCGCCGATGATGATCTTGCCGTCGTAATGCTTATCCGCCGCTTCGGCGATGACGTCCTTCATGTGCATCATCGTCGTCGTCATCAAGGCCGACAGGCCGATGACAGACGCCTTTTCGCGCAACGCCGTCTCGATGATGGTGCCAGCCGGCACATCTTTGCCCAAATCGATGACCTTATAGCCATAATTGCGCAGCATAAGGCCGACGAGGTTTTTGCCGATATCGTGGACGTCGCCTTCAACAGTGGCAATGACAATCGTTGCCATGTCCTGTTGGCCCGGTGCCTTCTTGATAAGCGGTTCCAAATAGGCAATGGCCGTTTCCATGGTGTTAGCACTGGCAATGAGCTGGGGCAGGAAGTAGACCTGTTTATCGTACAAATCGCCGACTTTCGTAATGGCCGGGATGAGCAGGTCGTTGATGACCGCATCCGGTGCCATGCCCTTGGCCAGTTCGGCCTGGGCCAGGGATACGACGGCATCCTTTTCCCCTTCCAGGACGGCCTGATAGACGGGATTGACCGGCCCTTGTTCAGTCTGCTGGGACTCCCCCGCCGCCACGTCGGCCGGCATCCCCTGACGGGCCAGGAGTTCTGCCTCTTCCTGGCGTTTCTTTTCGGCTTCTTTCTTGTCGAAATACTGCATGCGGTGGATATAGGCCAGGTCGCTGCCTTCCTTATTCATGAGCATGTTGGCAGCCGCTGCCGTATTCATGAGCAGGTCCTGGGACGGATTGGCAATAGCCATGGTCAGGCCGCTGGCGATGGCCATGGAGAGGAAAGTGGCATTGACATACATCCGGTCGGGCAGGCCGAAGGAGATATTGGACAGCCCGCAGACCGTCGCCAGGCCCAGGTCGCGTTTGCAGTGCGAGAAAGTCGCCATGCAGTCCAGGGCCGACGTCGGTGCCGCACCGACCGTAGCCACCAGGGCATCGACGACGACGTCTTCCGGCGTAAAGCCATGGTCATAGGCATCGGCCAAGAGCTCATCGAGAACGGCATGTTTCTCTTCCAGCGTCTTAGGGATACCGGCGTCGGATACGGGCAGGGCAATGAACATGGCGCCGTACTTCTTGACGACCGGCAGGAGCTGTTTGCGCTTTTCCGTTTCACAGGAAATGGAATTGACCAAGGCCCGGCCGGGATAGATGCGCAGCGCCGCTTCCATGATGTCCGGCGAGCTCGTGTCGATGCTGAGGGGCAGGCCTGATACGCCAGTCACTTCGTAAATGGCTTTGAGCATCATTTCTTTTTCATCAATACCGTTGGTCCCCATGTTGACATCGAGGATGGCCGCGCCGTTGCGTTCCTGTTCGCGGGCCATGGTACGAACCATATCCAGCTTACCCGCCCGCAGTTCAGCTTGGAGCTTCTTCTTGCCCGTCGGGTTGATGCGTTCGCCAATGACCTGGAAAGAGCCGTCGAGTTTGATTTCTACGACCTGCCGTTCCGAAGCCAGGACGCGGTGATGGCTGGCATGAGGCGCTTTCGGCGTCAGCTGGCAGACCGCATCGTGCAGAGCCCGGATATGGTCCGGCGTCGTGCCGCAGCAGCCGCCGACGATATGGGCACCGGCTTCGATGAGCAGCCGCCCGTCCTGGGCAAATGCTTCAGGCGTCGTCTTGTAGACCGTCTTATCGCCATCCAGTTCTGGCAATCCGGCATTGGGCTTGGCAATAAGAGGAATCGTCGCATATTCATACATCTTCTGGACCGTTTCCACCATATCGGCCGGTCCCGTCGAGCAGTTCAGGCCGACGGCATCGACGCCGAGGTTCTGCAAGACGACGACAGCCGCTTCCGGCGGCGTCCCATAGAGGGTGCGGCCGTCTTTTTCAAAAGTCAGCGTCGCCATGATGGGCAGGTCGCAGACTTCTTTGATGGCCAGGACGCAGGCTCGCGTTTCCTGGAGGCTCATCATGGTTTCGACAATGAACAGGTCGACGCCGGCGTCATACAAGACCTTTGCCTGTTGGCGATAAACATCGACCAGTTCCTCAAAGGTCAGGTCGCCCATGGGATAGAGCTGCTGGCCCGTCATGGTCATATCGCCGGCGACCAGGGCCTTCCCCTGGGCGGCTTCCTTGGAAATGGCGACCAAGCCCTGGTTGATGGCGGCCAGCTGGTCGTCCAGACCGTATTCGGCCAGTTTGATGCGGTTCCCCGTAAAGGTCGGTGCATACAAGATCTGGCTGCCCGCTTCGACGAAGTGGCGCTGCAAGTCGATCATGACCTGGCGGTTCTCCAAGATCCATTTTTCCGGGCAGACGCCGATAGGCATGCCCGCCTGTTGCAGATTCGTCCCGGTCGCACCGTCGAGCATGACGACGCCGCGGCTGAGCAAGTGCTGGAATTCTTCGTTAGTCAATCTAAGTTCCCCCTAAAAATTCAGATAGTCGATATATAAACGCTGAAAGGCTTCATCGTTGCCGAGGACGATTTCTTCCGCCCCGTCGGCGATGGCCTGTAACTTGTCTAAAGTCACGGCGCCCGTCAAAAGGCCGATGGCCCCTTTCAGGGACGTATTGCCCACGGCCGTCGTCCGTTCAGCCAAATCCGGCGGCAGCAGGCCGATGACAGCCGCTTTCTGCGGATCCAGATAATAGCCGAAGCCGCCGGCCAGCCAGACCTGCCGGATACGCTGGCGGGAAAGGCCGCTCCGTTCGATGAGCGACTCGATGCCGGCCCGGATGGCGCTCTTGGCCATCTGGATTTCCCGGATATCCTGCTGGCTCAGGATGATGCGCTGATAATCCAGCGTCGATGCCAGCGGGAAGCCTTTATGGAAATAAGGTTCGACGAGTTTCCCCGTTTCGTCGACCAGTCCTTCCCGGACGAGGCTGGCCATGGCTTCCAGGATGCCCGTCCCGCAGATGCCGACAGGGACCCCATGGTCGATGGTCCGCACCTTGGCCCGGCCCCGCTCGATGCGGACCCCGCAGATGGCCCCGGGCACACTGCCTGTTCCCCAGGTCAGCTTGCCCCCTTCCAGGGCCGGCCCGGCCGGTGCCGAAGCGATGAAGCGTTTCTCTTTGTTCCCCAGGGCCATCTCCCCATTGGTCCCCAAATCGACGAACAAGCTGAGGTCGTCCGACGAAGCGACGCCGCACTGCCAGATGCCGGCCGTAATATCGGCGCCGACATAGGTACTCATACCGGGCAGCAAAGTCACTGTGCAGTCCGTAAGTACGCCCTGCCGTCCCAGAACGGCCTGTACTTCATAGGTCCCGCCACCTAGCGAGACGGGATGGAAGGGCCAGTTCCCCAAGCCCTCACAAGACCAGCCCATGAGCAGATGGAGCATCGTCGTGTTGGCCGCGATGGCCATGCGGTGACAATGGCCGGCAACGCCGGGATGGTCCTGGAAGAGTTGTTGCACAAGGCGCGTCAAATCGCGACGGACGGCTTTCTGCAAGGCCTTTCCCTTGCCATGGCAGGCAGCGCCGATACGGCTGATGACGTCGGCCCCAAAGGAACGCTGACTGTTGACGGCCGTCGCCGTCGCCAGGATCTGGCCATCGGTGCAGTCGACGAGGGCTGCGGCTAACGTCGTCGTCCCGATATCGACAGCCAGCCCGTAGTCATGACCTTCCGTTATCACAGCAGCCGGGTCCGTCGAGTCAGCAGCGACGGCCGAAAAGCCCTGCTGCTCCTGGACTGGGACGACGAGCTCTACGGCATCGCGGGTCACGGCCTTACAGGCCAGGCGCCAGCCCTGGGCCAGTTGTTCATCAGAAAAGATGCGCCGGTCTTCGGGCGTGACCGGCAATGTCCCCTGGACGACGCGGACGCGGCACTTGCCGCACATGCCCTTACCGCCGCAAGGCAGGGCCAGAGCCGTTCCCTGAGCCTGGATATAGTCATGGACCCGGCAGCCTCCGGGGCAGGTAATATGCACTTCCTGAGCCGTTCCAGCCTGGCGCTGGGTGCAATCCGTCTTCGGGCAGGATGTACAATCGTGATTCACTTGGAACACAGCCGGGTCGTCGCCTAAGTCAAAGACCAGGCTCATGGACTTCACCGGCGACAAAGCCATCGAGGCATTGACCGTCACGCCGACCGTCCGGCCGGCAGAAGTCTCACGGATGACATCGGCCTGGACCGATAAAGGCAGGTCGCTTCCCGGCTCGTGCCGGCAGACGATGCCGCAGCCCTTTTGCCGGCAAATGAGTCGGAGCTGCTGGAGAACCTGCTGTTCCAAAGCAAACAGACACGTATCCGCCATGGCATCGAACAGCAGAGCCCCTACGTCGTCGCCGTCATCGCGATAGCGGTCCAGCTGACGACTCACAGCCGCGCCTAACGTCAGGATGACATAGAGCCGTTCCCCGGCAAAAGCCAGAGCCGCCTTGGCCTGCAAAGACCGCCGCAGGAGCGGTGCCATATCCCGGCACATCCCTTCAGCCCGTTCCCAGGCCTCCCCTTTCGAGCCATAGCCGGCAAAGCGCAAGGCCTGCTCTATATCGGGAACAATCCGCTGCCCCCGGATGATACGAATATCTGCCATATACTTCCTCCTAAAAAGATTATCCATAATACATAAATTATATAACCTCAAGGCGTCTCGTGGCAACACAATCTTAATAAAAAAAGGGATGGTCGCATGCGCAACAATCCCTTTCAAGCCATTAGTGGCTAGCAGTTAGTTGTCAAATTGGACGAAATATAAGCAGTTTCATCAGTATCTTCTAATAGCAATTTTGCGTAGACATAAATACAAAAGGTAGAAAATTTCTTTGACATGCCCAATCATAGTTCAACCTCTCCGCCCCGCTGGGGCACCTCTCCTATAAAGAGAGGCAAAACAAAAAGACCGCACATGAAGATTTTTATCATGTACGGTCTCTTTTTCATTGATGGTGGGCCCACTTGGGTTCGAACCAAGGACCAACCGGTTATGAGCCGGTGGCTCTACCACTGAGCTATAGGCCCAAAGGATAAGGCGCAAGGCCTTACCAAATCATTATACGCTAATTGACATATGACGTCAAGGACGGATTTCGGCTTAGAGGAAATCTTTGATTTTTTCCCGTTTGCCCCAGTTGCGGAGTTTGCTCAGGGCTTTGCCTTCAATCTGGCGGATACGTTCACGGGTGACGTTGAAGTGCTGGCCGACTTCTTCCAGAGTACGGGGACGGCCGTCTTTGAGGCCGAAGCGCAGGTAGAGGACTTTGCGTTCCCGGTCGGTCAGACAGGAAAAGACGTCTTCGATCTGTTCTTTCAGCAAGATGAAGGAAGCAGCGTCGTCAGGGGCGACGGCTTCCGAGTCTTCGATGAAGTCGCCGAGGTGGGAATCTTCTTCTTCGCCGATCGGCGTTTCCAGGGATACCGGTTCCTGGGCAATCTTCATGATTTCCCGGACACGTTCTACGGGGATGTCCATCTTTTCGGCGATTTCTTCCGGCAACGGTTCGCGGCCTTTATCCTGCAGGAGCTGACGGGAAATGCGGATCAGCTTGTTGATGGTTTCGACCATATGGACCGGGATGCGGATGGTCCGGGCCTGGTCGGCAATGGCGCGGGTAATGGCCTGGCGGATCCACCATGTCGCATAGGTACTGAATTTATAGCCTTTGCTGTAGTCGAATTTATCGACGGCTTTCAACAGGCCCAGGTTCCCTTCCTGGATGAGGTCCAGGAACAACATGCCCCGGCCGACATAGCGTTTGGCGATGCTGACGACGAGGCGCAGGTTGGCATCGGTCAGTTTCTTCTTGGCAATCGTGCCGGCTTTGATGTCTTCTTCTGTCGCATCGGGAGCATTGCCCTTTTCAATGGCCTTGGCCAGGGTAATTTCTTCTGTCGCCGACAGCAGGGGTACGCGGCCGATTTCTTTCAGGTATATGCGGACCGGGTCATCGATATTGATGCCTTCCGGTACGCTGAGGTCGACATTGTGCAGATCCGGCACTTTTTCTGCATCTTCATCATCTATATCATCGTGTTCATTCATGGAATCATCTTCGCCGATGATGTCGATGCCCTTATCGGCAAAGACTTCGTACATCTTATCGATCTGGTCCGGCGTCAGTTCGTCTTCTTCCATGAGGTTCATGATTTCTGTATAGGTCAGGCTGCCTTTCTTCTGCCCCATTTGCAAGAGCTGCTTGATGTGCTGCAGGGCCAGGGCCTGGCGTTCTTTTTCACTCAACGGTTTCTTTACGGCTGCATCCTTTTTCTTGGACGTCTTACGGCGCGTCGTTTTCTTCGTCGTTTTTTTCGTTACTTTCGTATCATCTGTCGTTTTATTCACCATGGTGTACAGGCTCCTTTCTGCTCCTCAAGACCATTGTTTCATTTCATCGTTAATTTTTTTACAGGCTGCAAGCTCTTCAGCCAACCTTGCATCGCCATTCCGGCTATAAGTGGCAGCCAGGCGGCTGTGCGCCAGGTACTGCTTTTGTAAATCGGCCAGGCGAAAGCGCTTGACATAATCCATCAGTACATTTTCGTCCATTGGGACATCTTGTAGAACCATAATTCGTGCTACTTCTTCGGCCTCCTCAGGAGTTAATTTTTGCTGGATGTCATGTGGTGTGTACATCCCTTGGTGTGCATACGTATCCAAAATGAGCTGGTAAATATGGCGCCGCCGCTCATCGGCAAAGAGGTCCGGCGAGACTTTGGCCTGGACCCGCCCGCAGGCAGCCGGTTTTTCCAGGAGGAAACGCAGGATATTCTCTTCAGCCACAGCCATGGAGCCGTTCCCGCGGGCTGCGGCATTTTCCTGGGATACGGACTGGGAGATGACGACCTGCTGCTGGCCCGCTTCCGGGTGGGCAGCGACGTATTTATTGAACTCGCTGCGCACGGCGTTTTCCCCGATTTGGAGCTGGCCTGCCAGTTTCTTCAGGAAGGCTTCCAGGAGGACCCTGTTATCGACGGCGGCGACGACGGGAAGGACCATGGCCGTAATGGCCGATTTCCCTTCGAGGGTCGTCACATCGAATTGCTGCAGCGCCCGCATGAGCATGTAATCGAGCACATTCGGCGCTTCATCGACGGCCTGGCGGAATTTTTCCGGTCCGGCGGCGTTGATGTATTCATCAGGATCCTTCCCCTGCGGCAGGGACAAGACGCGGATGCGCATGCCCAGGCCGCGGACGATTTCCATGGCCCGCCGTGTCGCCTGCCGGCCGGCGCCGTCCATATCGTACCCCAGGACGAGTTCTTTGGCCTGGCGCTGCAAGAGCCGCGCCTGTTCCGGCGTAAAAGACGTCCCCAGGGACGCGACGACATTACGGATGCCCCGGTTATGAGCGGATACGACATCCATATAGCCTTCGACCAGGATAGCCTTGCCCTGCTCATAAATCGCTTTATGGGCCAGGTCCATGGCGAAGAGAAGGCGTCGCTTATTGAAAATCGGCGTTTCCGGCGAATTGAGGTACTTCGGCTTGCTGTCGTCGAGGACGCGGCCGCCGAAACCGACGATGCGGCTGCGGCCATCGCGGATGGGAAACATGACCCGTCCGCGGAAGGCATCGTAAAAGTGGCCGTTCTTTTCCTTGGCCAGCCCCAGGAGGACTAATTCCCTGCCGGTGACGCCTTTTTTCATAAAGGCTGTCGTCAGCTTATCCCAGCTTTCCGGGGCAAAGCCCAGTTTGAAAGCTTCGATGGTATCGTCCGATACGTGGCGTTTGTGAAAATAAGCCAGCCCGGGCTGGCCGTAATGGGTCCGGGTCAGGCAGTTATGGAAAAAATTACCTGCCATTTCGTTGATTTGATACAAGCGGTCCCGCTGTTTATCGCGGGCGATTTCTTCGGCCGACCGTTCGACGACAGGCAGGGCGAGGTGTGCCCGTTCGGCCAGTCGTTCGACGGCATCGGAAAAGGAAAGGTTTTCTTTTTTCATAATGAATTGGAAGACATCGCCATGAGCATGGCAGCCGAAACAATAGAAAAAGCCTTTGTCGGCAGCGACGCTGAAGGAGGCGGTCTTTTCATTATGGAAAGGGCAGCAGGCCCAAAAGTTCCGGCCCTGCCGTTTCAGCGACACGTAATCGGAGATGACGCTGACAATGTCATTGGCCTGTCGGACCTGTTCGATAAATTCGCTGGAAAACCGTTTCACTCATATCACCTGTTTCATTTCAATAACGCTGACGTATATATTATTCTCTATCCACCTGTGAAATTCCTTCTTTAGGGAACACTCTTTTCTCGCAAATCATAAAAAATGGATACATAACATTCCTATGATATACTATTTCGACGCGGAGCGTCAAGTTTCCTTTTCCAGAAGATGATTTTTTCTGAAAAACCGCACGCTCAGGCCCTTGCGGGCTAAAATATAGCCCACATGATTTCACGAAATGTATGGATTTATTTATTTTCATTTTGTATAATAGATGTAGACAAAGCCAATATAGGGGAAATGCATATGATTCATTTTACCGTCGGGACGATTACCCGGCCCACATCCTTAGGCGGCGCCTTGAAACACTTCGGCGTCTCATCGACGCTGCGGCGCCGGATCAAACACAACGGCATCTGCACCATCAATGGACAGGCGGCGTCGACGCGCGACTTCGTCCAGGAAGGGGATGAAATCTGTGTCACCCTTCCGGAAAAGAATCCCTTTCCGCCAGAGGATATACCCATTGGCATCGTCTACGAAGACGACTACCTCATGGTCATCGACAAGCCGGCAGGTATCCTGATGCACCCGACGTCCGCCGTCCGGGACGGGACCCTGGCCAATGCCGTCGCCTATCACTATGAAAAGACGGGCCAGCACTGTTCGTACCACCCAATGCACCGCCTGGACAAGAATACGTCCGGCCTCTGTATGGTCGCCAAGGAGCCGCAGATCCAATATGCTTTCGATAAGCAGGACCTGGGGTATAAGCGTTTGTACTTAGCCATCTGTGAGGGACGATACCCATCGCGGGTCACAACTGTACACGCCCCCATCGGAAGATGTCCCGATAGCATCATTACCCGCTGTGTCCGCCTCGACGGAAAGCCGGCCTGGTCCGATTTCACCTGCCTCGCAGCTGGTAGGGACTACAGCCTGCTCCAGGTCGTCCTGCACACGGGACGGACCCATCAGATCCGGGTCCACAGCAGTTACCTGGGCTATCCCCTGGCCGGCGACGACCTCTACGGCGGTTCGCGCCGCTTCATCGGCCGCCAGGCCCTGCACGCCTACTGCCTCCAGTTTACCCACCCCATGAGCCATCGCTTCATCACCGTTAATTCCCGGCTGCCTGAAGATATGGACGCCCTCGTCCAACGGGCCGGCTGGAATTATATATACTAAAACATCTTTACGTATTATGTAGGAGGAATGTAAACATGCCATTAATTGGAACTACAGAAATGTTTAAAAAAGCCTATGAAGGCCACTATGCTATCGGCGCATTCAACATCAACAACATGGAAATCGTCCAGGGCGTCACCCAGGCCGCTGCTGAATTGAATTCCCCGATCATCCTTCAGGCTTCGGCCGGTGCCCGCAAATACGCTAAACCGCCGTATTTGAAACATCTCGTAGAAGCAGCTTTGGAAGATCATGATCTCCCCATCGCCCTTCACCTCGACCACGGCGCTGACTTTGAAACCTGCAAAGACTGCATCGACGGCGGTTTCACTTCCGTCATGATCGACGGCTCGAAACATTCTTTCGAAGACAATATCGCCCTCACGAAAAAAGTCGTTGAATATGCACACGCTCACGGTGTCGTCGTCGAAGGCGAACTGGGCCAGCTGGCCGGCATCGAAGATGATGTCAAAGTCGCTGCTCATGAAGCTCACTATACCCGTCCGGAAGAAGTCGAAGAATTTGTATCCCGCACGGGCGTCGATTCCCTGGCCATCGCTATCGGCACCAGCCACGGCGCATTCAAATTCACACCGGAACAGTGCACGCGCAACGCAGACGGCGTCCTCGTACCGCCGACACTTCGCTTCGACATCCTCGAAGAAGTCTCCAAACGCCTGCCGGGCTTCCCGATCGTCCTCCACGGCGCATCTTCGGTCGTACCGGAATATGTCAAGATCATCAATGAAAACGGCGGCAACCTGGCTGACGCTATCGGCATCCCGGAAGATCAGCTCCGCAAAGCGGCTTCCATGGCTGTCTGCAAGATCAATATCGACTCCGACCTCCGTCTCGGCCTGACTGCCGGCATCCGTCAGCACATGGCACAGCACCCGGAACATTTCGACCCGCGCCAATATCTCGCCGACGGCCGTCAGTTCGTCCATGACATCGTCGCTCACAAGATTAAATGCGTCCTCGGCTCGGAAGGCAAAGCTTAATCGTATGTCTTGTAAAAAAGGTATTGCTTTTTTCTGCGCCATATGGTAAAATTTCTTCTAGTGTTCTTGTAAATTAGGGAGGTGAATCCATTGCCGCAGATTAAATCCAATATCAAAACGATGGAAAAAGACGCAGCTCGTCACGCAGCTAACTCTCAGGTTAAATCTTCTGTTCATACTGCTATCCGCCGTACGACCGAAGCTATCGCCGCTGGTGACGCTGAAGCTGTTAAAAAAGCATTCGATAAAGCTAGCAGCGTAATCGACAGCGCCGCACAGAAAGGCGTTCTCCATAAAAACACTGCAGCTCGTAAAAAATCCCGTTTGGCTTCCAAAGTCAATGCTATGGGTAAATAAGCTTGACTGAAAAGGGGGACTGGCGCATGAAGGTTTCGACCATCATGCACGGTCCCTTTTTCGTTTATGTTTGAGGTTTGAAGCTTGAAGAAGGCCTTTAAATTTAAAGCCATCCGCTAACAACTAACTGCTAGCCACTAACAACTTTAAAGGGCTTGTCGTTGTGCGACAAGCCCTTTTTCATACAAGGAGGATGCTATGTTCCCCCATTTATTTCAATTGCGCCATTTCTTGGTCCTGTTCTTTCCCCTGCTCCTGACGCAGATGGCCCAGGTCGGGACGGCCGTTTTCAGTTCGATTTTCAGCGGCCGCGCCGGGACGATCGACCTGGCCGGCGTCGCCGTGGCCGTCAATATCTGGTATCCCGTCTTTGCCGGCCTGTGCGGTATTTTCTTCGGCATCTCGCCGATCATCGCCCAGCTCCGGGGTGCGAAAAGGACCGAAGAAATCCCGCCGTACATCATGCAGAGCCTGTACCTGAGCCTGGGCTTTACAGTCGTCATTTTCCTGGCCGGTGCCGTTCTCATGCCGCCCTTCCTCGACTTCATGGGCCTCGACGCGCCGGTCCGCTACATCGCCTGGGAATACCTCAAGGCCCTGGCCCTGGGGCTGGTCCCCATCTGCCTGCAGGCGACGATGCGCTATATCGTCGACGCCCACGGCAAGACCCACGTTTCCATGACGATCTTAGTCATCAACCTGGTCCTGACGATTCTCCTCTTCCGCCTGCTCATCTTCGGCGCCGGTCCCATTCCGGCCATGGGCGGCATCGGCACGGGCTATGCCATCACCATCGCGTCGTGGCTATCTTTCCTGCTCTTTGCAGCTGTCCTGCAGTGGATGGAACCGTTCCGGTCCTATCACCTGTGGAGCCGCCTGCGGCCCGTCAGCTGGCATCACATCCATCACCAGCTGGAATTGGGCATTCCCATCTTTATCGCCGTCTTCTGCGAAACGAGCCTGTTCTCCATCGTCGGCCTGTTCATGGCCGAGTTCGGCACGCTGTACCTGGCCGCCAACCAGGCCGCCATCAGTTATTCGACCCTGACGTACACCCTGCCCTGGAGCATCAGCCTGACGGCGACCATCGTCATCGGCTATGAAGTCGGCGCCCGCAATTACGCCGCAGCCCGGCAATACGCCGTGCTCTGCCAGATGACGGCTTTTGTCATCGCCCTCGGGCTCATCGCCATGACTTATCATTTCATCGACCCCATCGCCAGGGTCTTTACCAGCGATGCCGAGACGTTCTGGGCCATCCGCATGTTCATCTTCTATGCCGTCGCCTTTTCCTTCTTCGATGCCGCCGGTACGCCGGTCCAGGGCATCCTGCGCGGCTATAAGGACGTCAAGATCATCACTTATGTCGCCTTCGTGACGTACTGGCTCATCAGCATCCCCATGGGCTATGCCATGGCCCACGCCACGTCTTACGGCCCCTATGGCTACTGGATCAGCCTCATCATCGGCCTGGCCATCAATGCCAGCGCCCTGAACTGGCGCCTGTGGAAACATACGGTCTGGAAAGTTCCCATCTCATACCCATCTACTAAGGAGTGATTTTATGCCAACTACTCAGCAATTAACGGCTTATGCCCGCGTCCTCTTACAGAAGGGCCTGAACCTGCAGCAAGGCCAGACCCTGGTCATCAACGCCCCTGTCGAATCGCACGACTTCGTCGCCCTCTTGACAAAAGAGGCCTATACGGCCGGCGCCGCCCAGGTCGTCTGCAACTGGCGATCTGACGCCATGGCCCGCCTGCGCTACGAACACGAAGACCAGCAGTACTTCGAGTCCCTGCCGGACTGGCGCCGCGATTTCAGTCTCTATTACTACCATAAGAAAGCGGCCTTCCTCAGCCTCATCTCGGCCAACCCGTATCTCATGGACGGCATCGACACTAAGAAGATCTTCGCCCAGCAGAAGGCCCAGAACGAAGCCCTCAAGGAATACATCGACGGCATGATGGCCTCGAAGACGACGTGGCTCGTCGCCGCTGTCCCCAGTGCCATCTGGGCCAAGCTCCTCTATCCGGACCTCGACGCCGACGCCGCTTATGAAGCCTTGTGGAAGCAAATCCTCCAGTCATCCCGCGCCGACGGTGCCGATGCCCTGGCCGACTGGGACGCCCATCTGGCAGAGCTGAAGAAGCGCCGGACCTGGATGACGGATCAGCACTTCACCAGCCTCCATTATACCAACAGCCTGGGGACGGACCTGACCCTCGGCCTGCCGGACGGCCATATCTGGCAGGGCGGCATGGAAGAGACGGCAGACCACCTGCTGTTCAACGCCAACATCCCGACGGAAGAAATCTATTCCGCGCCTAAGGCCGACGCCGTCAACGGCACGGTCTACAGCACCAAGCCCCTGGTCTATAACGGCAACCTCATCGACAAGTTCCACCTGACCTTCAAAGACGGCAAAGTCGTCGCCGCAGCCGCCGAAACGGGTGAAGACGTCCTGAAGAAGCTCATCGCCATCGACGAAGGCGCCTGCCGCCTCGGCGAAGTGGCCCTCATCCCCTACCATTCCCCCATTTCCCTGTCGGGCATCCTCTTCTATGAAACGCTCTTCGACGAAAACGCCTCGTGCCACCTGGCCCTGGGCGCATCGTATCCGACCTGCCTGGCTGGCGGCGCCGATATGGACAAAGACGCCATCGCCGCAGCCGGTCTCAACGATTCCATGATCCACGTCGATTTCATGGTCGGTTCGCCGGACCTGACCATCACCGGGACCAAGGCAGACGGCACGACGGTGCCGGTCTTTACCCATGGCGACTGGGCACAATAACGATTTTCCATTGACAAGCCCGGCCATCCGTGCTATTATAAGACGCAACAACCATATACCCTTCATCCAGAGCAGCTGAGGGACTGGCCCGATGACGCTGCGGCAACCCCCTATCGGGAAGGTGCCAATTCCAACGGAACATTCCGACAGATGAAATGAAACCGTATATACGGCCGTCATCTGCATGACGGCCTTTTTTGTTGTTGTTTTTCCCTAGTTACGCCTATTTTAAGGAGTTGATATTGTGATTACACTGAAAAATATTACCAAGACCTACGGCGGCTCGGCTCAGGTCCAGGCCCTGAAAGGCATCAACCTGACCATCGAAGACGGCGAAATCTTCGGTATCATCGGCAAGAGCGGCGCCGGCAAATCGACGCTGGTCCGCTGCATCAATATGTTAGAGAAGCCGACGAGCGGCCAGGTCATCATCGACGACAAGGACCTGACCAAGATGAGTGAATCCCAGTTGCGGGCAGAACGCAAGAACATCGGCATGATTTTCCAGCATTTCAATCTGTTATCATCCCGTACGGTTGCCGAAAACATTGCCTTCCCGCTGGAACTGATTGGGGCCTCGAAAGACGTCATCGAAAAGAAAGTCGCATCTCTTCTGGACCTGGTCGGCCTCAGCGACCGGGCCGGCAATTACCCGTCCCAGCTCTCGGGCGGCCAGAAACAGCGTGTCGGCATTGCCCGCGCCCTGGCCAGCGACCCGAAGATCCTGCTCTGCGACGAAGCGACGTCCGCCCTGGACCCGCAGACGACGAAATCCATCCTGGAACTGCTCCAGGACATCAACAAGCGCCTGGGCATCACCATCGTCGTCATCACCCATGAAATGGCCGTCGTCAAGGAAATCTGCCATCGCGTCGCCGTCATCGAAAGCGGCGTCATCAAGGAAATGGGCCGCGTCGTCGACATCTTCACCAATCCTCAGTCCCAGACGATGAAAGACTTCGTCACGTCCATCATCAACATGGAACTGCCGGCAGGCATCAAGAACCTGGGTGTCACCAATCAGCCTGCACCGGACCGCAACATGCTCGTCCGCCTGCGCTTCAAAGGCGCTGCCACCAACGATCCCGTCGTCGCCGACGTCGTCCGCAAGTTCAACGTCGAAGTCAGTGTCCTCTATGGCAACATCGACTATATCCAGGATGAACCCTTCGGCTACCTCATCGTCGTCATCATGGGCGATATGGAAACACAGGCCAAGGCATTCTCGTATATCAAAACATTACCGATTGGAAGTGAGGTTTTAGGTTATGTCCCAAGAAATAATTAAGTTAATGCTCCAAGGCATTCAAGAAACATTCTATATGGTCGCTGTCGCCACGATCATCGGCGGCATCATCGGTATTCCCCTGGGTATCACCCTGGTCACGACCAGCAAAGGCCATATCCTGGAAAACCGCTTCATCAATCAGATTCTTGGAACCATCGTCAACATCATCCGTTCCATTCCGTTCATCATCCTCATGGTCGCCATCATCCCGCTGACGCGCCTCATTGCCGGCACGTCCATCGGTACGACGGCAGCCTGCGTCCCCTTGACCATCGTCGCCATCCCCTTCCTGAGCCGTCTCGTCGAAACGTCCATCCGCGACGTCGATTTCGGCCTCGTCGAAGCGGCCGAATCCATGGGGGCTACGCCCTTCCAGATCATCCGCAAGGTCCTCATCCCGGAAGCCCTGCCGACGATCATCAATAACATCACCGTCCTCATCGTCAACCTCATCGGGGCATCGGCCATGGCCGGCGCCATCGGCGGTGGCGGCCTCGGGGATATCGCCATCCGCTACGGTTACCAGCGATTCCGTCCCGACGTCATGCTGGCGACGATCATCATCCTCATCGTCGTCGTCAACGTCATCCAGGCCGGCGGCGACTTCGCATCGAGAAAAAAGAATAAGAAATGATAGAAAAAGGGCTTGTCGCGTATGCGACAAGCCCTTTTTCTGTAGGGGCCGTCCCGGAGGGCGGCCCGCTCATGCCAATGGGTCACGGGAGTTTTACATATACCCAACGGGTTCGTGAATAGGATTCCCACAACGGGCCGCCCTTTGGGACGGCCCCTACGAACCACGAACCACGAACCACTAACTACGAATCTCCAATGCCCCTACAATATCCTGGATGTGTTCGATGCCTTCGTCCTTACAATACTGGTCCAGGCCTTCGGCGATGGTTTCTACGGCTCTGGGGTCCACGAAGTTATGGGCCCCGACGGCGACGGCGCTGGCACCGGCCAGCATAAATTCGACGGCGTCCTGCCAGGTCGTGATGCCGCCCAGGCCGAGGATGGGGATGGATACGGCCTGAGCCGTCTGCCATACCATGCGCAGGGCAATGGGTTTCACAGCCGGGCCGGACAGGCCGCCTGTGATGTTGCCCAACAGGGGGCGGCGGCTCTTGATGTCGATGGCCATGCCCGTCAGGGTATTGATGAGCGATACGGCGTCGGCACCAGCCGCTTCGACGGCTTTAGCCATGACCGTAATATCCGTGACGTTCGGCGACAACTTGACGATGACCGGTTTCTTCGTATGGTCCTTGACGCTGCGCGTGACTGCAGCGGCCGCTTCCGGCTGGGTCCCGAAGACGATGCCCCCTTCTTTGACATTGGGGCAGGAAATATTGACTTCCAGGGCGGCCACACCATCGACGTCGAGCTGGGCTGCCAATTCGCCGTACTCTTCGGCAGTACCGGCCGAAATATTGACGATGAGCGGTGTCTGGCAGGCTTCATGGACCTTGGGCAGGATATCCCGCTTGAAAACTTCGACGCCCGGGTTTTCCAGGCCGATGCAGTTGAGCATCCCTGCCGGTGTTTCGGCTACGCGGACGCCAGGATTGCCCGGCCGCGGCAGCGGCGTGATGCCCTTGGAAATAATGGCCCCGACGTGATCGAGGTCGAGAAAATCACTGTATTCTATGCCGAATCCAAAGGTTCCCGAAGCTCCCATGACCGGTGTCTTCATAGAAATCCCGGCGAATTGGACGGCAATGCGTTCGCTGATCATGCAAAGACCTCCTTCGCGTCAAATACGGGGCCGTCGGCACAGACTTTATAGCGCTTGCCGTCGAGCTTACTTTCAAAGGTACAGCCCAGGCAGACGCCGATACCACAGGCCATCCGCTTTTCCATAGATACTTCACAAGCTACGCCGGCCTTGGCCGAAGCCTGGGCAATCGTCTTCATCATGACTGTCGGACCGCAGACCGATACGCGGTCAATGGGCTGATCGGCAAAAATCTGCGGCAGCGCATCGACGGCAAACCCTTTGATGCCCTGCGAACCGTCGTCGGTCGTCACGTAGATCCGGCCGGCATAGGGTTCAAAAAACTTCGTCCAGAACGTTTCAGCCGCCGTCTTTCCGGCGACGAGCACGACGGGATGGTACAGGCGCTTGGCCAAGAAGATGAGCGGTGCCAGGCCGACGCCGCCGCCAGCCAGCAGGACCTTGCCCGGTGTCGTCGTAAAGACGCCTTCCCCTAACGGGCCTTCGACGCTGAGTGCATCGCCCTGGCGCAAGGTCTTCATTTCGGCCGTACCGACGCCGACCAGGCGGTAAATAATAGTCACATTGCCCGATTCCGTATCGGCATCGACGATGCCGAAAGGACGGCGTAAAAAGGTCTGTCCCCCATCGCGGTGGACATTGACAAACTGACCGGGCCGCGCTTCTCTTGCGATTTGCGGCGCATGGAATACCATTTTCCAGACTTCGGGAATAATGGCTTCATTCTCGACGATAGTCGCCATTTCCAAGAATTTTTTCACCCTCTGATCATCCTTCCTCTGTTTGCAATAAGTCGTCTTTATTGTACCACAGAACTGCCGATTTTCGTAGCCGCGATTATAACTGCCGCTTCTTGCCGATTTCCTGGCGCATTTTCTTTATATTGTCCCGGAAAAGGCCTTCTTCCTGCATGGCGATCCGCGTATAGAGGACGTCGCCGATGGCCATGTGGATCAGGCGCGATGCCCCGGCTTCCGACGTATACTGGACTTCACGGCCCATGCCGCACAGGCAGACATCGGCTTCCCCGGCCAAAGGCGACTGGCCGTGGCTGGTGATGACGATGACCTTGCCGCCGGCCGCCTTGGCAGCCCGGACGGACTGGAGCAGTTCCTTCGTCGCCCCGCTGTGGGACACGGCCAGGACGACATCTGCTGGCGTCATGAGCGCCGCTGCCGTCACCTGCATATGGGAATCGGCATATTCCCGGATGGCCAGGCCCAGGCGCAGGAACCGCGTGGCCATATCCATGCAGACCGTCGCCGAATTGCCGAAGCCAAAGACATAAATCCGCCGGGCCTTCAAGATGAGCCGGGCTGCTTCATCGACGGCATCATAATCGAGGAGGCTCAGCGTATCCTGCAAACCTTCGGCGATATTGGCAAAAACCTTGGACGCCACCTGGCGGCCCGTATCGCCGGCCTGGATATCGTGGAAGTCCTTCTGCGGCGCTGCCGACAAATCGGCGGCCAGCATGAGCTTCAATTCCTTCAACCCGCTGCAGCCCAATTTCTTGCAAAACCGGGAAATGGTGATTTCCGAACTCTGCGCATGAACGGCCAGGTCCGCTACGGTCTCTTCCATGACCTCGCCGGGATGATCGACAATATAATCGGCAATACGGCGCTCTGACTTGGTCAGACCGCCGTATGCACTGCGCAGGACAGGAAATACCTGGAGCTTCATTTCTTCCATCGTCTTCCCTCCTACTTTCATATTCACTTTTATTTTAGCCTACAAAGAGATTCAAAACAAGTACACCAGCTAAACCCATGACGGCAATGATTGTTTCCAGGGCGCACCACGTGCGGACGGTCTGTTTGACCGTCAGGCCGAAAAATTCCTTGAACAGCCAGAAACCAGGGTCATTCGGCGGGCTGAAGATGAGCGAACCGGCGCCCGTAGCCAGGACCATCAGTTCCGGATTGGCACCGGTGACGGCGCAGATAGGGGCAGCAATACCGCCAGCCGTCAGGGCTGCTACCGTAGCCGAACCGCAGGCCGTGCGGATGACGGCAGCGACCAGCCAGGCCAGGAGCAGCGGCGACAAATCCGAACCGGCGACGAGGTTGCCGATGTACGTGCCGACACCGCTGTCGATGAGGACCTGTTTCAAGGCACCGCCACCGCCGACGATGAGCAAAATCATGGCAATGGTCAGGACGGCATCCTGGACGGTCTTCATGACATCTTCCATGGATTTGCCCCGGCCCAGGCCGAAGGTATAGATAGCGATGGCGACGGAAATGGTCAGGGCAATGTCCGGCTGACCGAAGAAGGTCAGGATATGGCGGGCCGGGACATCGGCACCCATGGTCAATTTGGCAATAGCCGAAGCAGCCATGAGGATGACCGGGACCAGCGCCGTGAAGACGGAAATACCAAAGCCAGGCATTTCATCGTCCTTAAAGATTTTCGGGTTGTACATGCCCTTGGGGATTTCCGGATTGATGTCCCGCGTCAGCGTGCAGTACAGCGGGCCGGCGACGATGGCCGTCGGGATGGCGATGATGGCACCATAGACCAGGGTCGTGCCGATATCGGCATTATAAATGATGGAAATCGCTGTCGGGCCCGGATGAGGCGGCAGGAAGCCGTGCGTGACCGACAAGGCCGCAGCCATAGGGATACCGACTTCCAGCAGGGGAATCTTGGCTTCCGCCGCAATGGTGAAGACCAAGGGGATGAGCAGGACGAAGCCGATTTCATAGAACAAGGCGATACCGACGATGAAGCCCGTCAGGCAGACGGCCCATTTGACCTTTTCCCGGCCGAAGACGTTGATCAGTGTCGTCGCAATGCGCTGGGCACCGCCGCTTTCAGCCATGAGCTTGCCCAGCATAGCACCGAAGGAAACGACGATGGCCAGGCCGCCGAGGGTCCCGCCCAGCCCTTTTTCAATGGTCGGGATGAGCTTGTCGATAGGCATGCCTTCGGCCAGGCCGACGGCACCGGCGACGAGGAGCAAGGCCAGGAAACTGTTGAGCTTGACTTTGACGATGAGGAAAAATAAGACGAGAATGCCAATAGCGAGTATGACGAGTGGCATAATGAGAAACCTCCTTTATTTTGTATAATGTTCATGCCAATGGTGATGGAAGGTGCCGGCTTTATCGACGCGCTGGAACGTATGGGCGCCGAAATAGTCGCGCAGGGCCTGGATGAGGTTGGCTCCGACCTGAGGGCTGCTGTAGGCGTCGAGGTATTGGAGCGAAGCCGAGAAGGCCGGAATGGGAAGGCCGTTGGCAATGGCCAGGCCGATGATCTGCCGCAGGGCGCTCTGGTTGGCATTGATTTTAGCCAGGAAGAAATCGTCGAACAAGAGATTGTCCAGCTTCGGATTCTTGTCATAGGCTTCGGTGATCTTGGTCAGAAATTCGGCCTGGATGATGCAGCCAGCCCGGAAAATGGAAGCGATGGCGCCGTAATCGAGGTTCCAGTCATACGTTTCCGAAGCGCTCTTGTAGAGGGAAAAGCCCTGGGCATAGGCGACGATCTTGGCCGCATACAGGCTCTGGCGGACGGCTTCGACGAAGTCCGGGCCGCTCTGGGCCGTCAGGGCCGGCTTGGCAATGACATCCTGCGCTTTGGCACGGCCTGGTGCGTTGGACATGACGCGGGCATTGCAGGCTGCCGTAATCATGGAAATATCGACACCCTGTTTCATCGATTCGATGCTCGTCCAGCGGCCGGTTCCCTTCTGACCGGCGGCGTCGACGATCTTATCCAGGACCTGTCCGCCTGCTTCGTCGTCTTCGGCGAAAATATCCGCGGCGATACCGATGAGGAAGCTCTTCAGTTCGCCCTGGTTCCATTCATGGAAAATCTTAGAAATGGCGGCGTTATCGTAACCGCCGACGTGTTTGAGCAATAAATAAGCTTCGGCAATGAGCTGCATATCGGCGTATTCGATGCCGTTGTGGACCATCTTGACGTAATGGCCGGCGCCGTCTTCGCCGATGTAAGTGCAGCACGGCTTGCCATCAGCCGCTTTGGCCGCAATGGCTTCGTAAATGGGCTGGATTTCAGGATACGTTTCCTTATTGCCGCCCGGCATGATGGCCGGACCGCGGCGGGCGCCCGTTTCCCCGCCCGAAATGCCCATGCCATAGAAATGGATGCCGTCTTCTTTGCAGCGGTCGTAGCGGCGGCGCGTATCGCCGAAATAGGAGTTGCCGCCGTCGATGATGATGTCACCTGTATCCAGGAGGGGCAGCAGCTGGTCGAGCATGCTGTCCACAGGCGCACCGGCCATGATCATGAGCATGATTTTGCGCGGCCGCTTCAGGGAAGCCAGGAAATCCTTCAGCTCGAAGTAGCCCGTAATCTTGTCATGGGGCCGTTCCTTGAGGAACTGTTCCGTCAAATCCGGCGTATAGTTGTAGACCGAAACGTCGTAGCCGTGGTCGGCCATGTTCAGGGCCAGGTTACTGCCCATGACGGCCATGCCAACGACGCCAATATCGTGAAGTGCCATAGGTATCTCTCCTTTTCACTGGAAATTATAATTTCTGCTGGTATGCCGTAATGTCGGCAAATTCTCCCTGCAAGTTATGGTAGAGCCGGACGAAGATGTCGTAGAGCTGCTGGTAGACGGCTACGTTTTCTTCGATAGGCGTATAGATTTTCTTGGCGTGGACCAAGTCGGCCGTATCGGCGATGCTCTTCAATTTGCCGCTGGAAATGAATCCCAGCACGGCCGCCCCGAAAGCAGCGCCTTCACTGTTGTCCGGCAGGGTGATGGGCTGATTGAGGACGTCCGATAAAATCTGGAGCCACAGTTTCGACTTGGTGAAGCTGCCGCTGACGCGGATGTCCTTGATGTCGCCAAATTCCTTGAGAGCTGCCATGACGCTGTTCAGGCTGTAGCAGATGCCTTCCATGACGGCGCGGATCATGTGGGACCGGCTGTGATTGAGGGAAAAGCCGAAGAACATGCCCCGCAGTTCCGAGTTCCAGTACGGCGCCCGTTCGCCCGTAAAATACGGCAAGCAGATGAGACCATCGGCGCCGGCATCGACGTGTTCTGCCTTCATGGTCATCAAGTCATAGGGGTCGATGTCCAGCGTTTCCAGAGCACTGCCGCCGTAATGGCAGATTTTGTCGCGGACCCAGCGCAGGATCATGCCGCCGTTGTTGATGGCTCCGCCGGCGACCCACATGTCGTCGGTCAGGTTATAGCACCACGTGCGCATCTGCGGGTCCGTCTTAGGCTGGCGGGTCAGCATGCGCAGGGCGCCGCTGGTCCCGATGGTCCCGCTGAGCTGGCCCGGTTCGACGGCACCGATGCCGACGTTGACCAGGACGCCATCCGTAGCGCCGATGACGACGGGAAGGCCGGCCGGCAGGCGCAAAATCTTGGCAGCGTCTTCACACAAACCCTGGCTGTACGTCGTCGATACGACAGGCGGCAGCTGGTCTTTAGTGACACCGGCATAGGCCAGGATTTCATCATCCCAATCCAAGGTCCGTTCGTTGTACATACCACTCGTACTGGCTGCGGACTTGTCGATGACCCATTGGCCTGTCAAGTGATAGAACAAATAATCTTTCAATGATCCGACATAGCGCATCTGGCGGAAGAGTTCCGGCTGGTTCTGGCGCAGCCAGATGATTTTGGCCAGGGGATAGCAGGCGTGGATGGGGCAGCCCGTCCGTTCATAGAAAGACCGGCACAAGCCTTCGTCTTTCTTCATTTCCCGGACAATAGACGCGCTGCGGCTGTCAGCCCAGGTCTGCATGTCCATGAGGGGTTCTTTGCCTTCGTCGAGGCCGGCGAAACTGTGCATGACCGTGCTCAGGGCGATGCCGGCCAGCTCCTTGTTCTTATAGCGAAGCTGAGCGGCCGTCTTGCTGATGACTTCCTGGACGGCTTCCAGGATTTGGAGCGGGCTTTCTTCGGCCCAGTCCGGATGGGGTGTCAACAAAGGATAAAAAGCTTCCGACGAGCAGACATTGGTCCCGTCTTCCGTATAAGCAATGGCCCGGACGCCAGTCGTACCGACGTCGACGCCGATCCACACTTCCTGGTTCGCCGAATCCATAGGCGTAATGGTATTCATGAGTCATACTCCCTTTCACGTATTTGGCTAAGGAATCTTCTTGATGACTTTATGATACCATTTTCATGGACTATATGCAATAAAAATATCATTTCAAATTTTATATTTTGATACTTTTATATCATAAATATAGGCTACGCTATGCGTATAAGGAAAAATCAGCCGTTAGCGGTTAGCGGCTGGTTTTGTGAACCACGAACAGCGGCCTGCGTATTTGCTTTTTTGCCCTTTCTGTGCTATAGTATTTTTGCAAAAGATTATTGTATGAAGGCTTCTGTCATCATACATTTTTCTTTATTTTTAGTGTTTGAAGTTTGACGTATGAAGTTTGACGTAAGGGCCTTTAAATTTAATCCCATCTACATCAAACATCAAACTTTTAACTTCAAACTGATAATAGCTGTCTTATTAGTTATGACAACTAATATCATGTAATCATGATATTTACAGGAGGGATTCCCATGAAAGTTATCTTATTGAATGGCAGCCGCCGCGAAAAAGGCTGCACCTATACAGCACTGTCTGTCGTCGCCGATACGCTCAAAGAAAACGGCATCGATGCAGAAATCGTCCATGCCCTTCCCGATGACGCCATCGTCGACGCTGTCGCCGAAAAAATGAAAACCGCCGACGGCCTGGTCATCGGCTCGCCGGTCTACTGGGCTTCGCCGTCTGGTGAAATCATCTCCTTCATGGATAAACTGGCTGGTAAAGCCGGTGCTGCCCTGACCCATAAAGTCGGCGCTACCGTCACCTCGGCCCGCCGTGCCGGCACGACAGCCACGCTGGACGTCCTCAACAAATACTTGTCCTACCATCAGATGGTCAGCGTCGCTTCCAACTACTGGCCCATGGTCCACGGCAATACGCCGGAGGACGTCAAGAAAGATGAAGAAGGCCTGCAGATCATGCGGACCCTCGGCCGCAACATGGCCTGGATTCTGAAATGCATCGAAGCCGGCAAAAAAGCAGGCATCGAAGCCCCGGCAACAGAAGCCAAGATCATGACCAACTTCATCCGCTAAGGACTCGTAGGGATAAGAAATCGTAGGGGCCGTCCCAAAGGGCGGCCTGCTCTCGTAACCCACTGGCTCTCCTCATAGGAGAGCTGTCAGCGATGCTGACTGAGAGGTTGCTTTTCATAGTTGTTGGCATGAAGTTACTACAAACTGCAAACTTAATACTCGAAAAAGAGGCTGTCACACAAAGACAGCCTCTTTTTCACTCAGAAATTTGTTGTATTTACTACAGCTTTTTCCTCTTATAATGGTATAATAGAAGGCGTACAACTTTGAAAGGGAGTTCCGTTTATGTATCCTATTAATCTCGATCTCACCGGCCAGGCCTGTCTGGTCCTCGGCGGCGGCAGCGTCGCCGAACGCAAGGTCCGGCGTCTCCTCGATGAAGGGGCCGTCGTAACGGTCATTGCACCGGCCTTGACACCAGCTTTGCAGATTCTGGCCGAAGAACATCAACTGTCCTGGCAAAGGCGGACCTATCAGCCTGGCGATGAAACCACCTTCTTCCTCATCATCTGCGCCACCGATGACGAGGCCGTCAGCCAAGCCGTTTCAGCTGCTGCCAAAGCCCAGGGGAAACTGCTCAATGTCTGTGACGTCCCGGACCTGTGCAACTTCACCCTGCCCTCCATCGTCCGCCAGGGTGACCTGCAGCTCACCATCTCCACCAACGGCAAGGCGCCGGCCTTTTCGCGCTGGCTCCGGAAGCACTTGGAACAGCACTTCGACGAACGCTATGGCCGCTGGATGGCTCAACTGGCCGCTATCCGCAAAGAGGGCCAGGCCCTCCTCGCGACCAGCCGGGACCGCCAGGCCTTCTGGCGCCAGGCCCTGACCGATGACGTCATGGACCTGGTAGAAAACAACGAAATCGACGCCGCCAGCTCCCTCCTCCGGAAGCGGCTGGCCGCCTGGGAAAGGAAAAACCATGAAACGTAATCTGACTATCGGTACGCGGCGCAGCCAGCTGGCCCTGTGGCAGGCCAACTACGTCGCCGAAGCCCTGCGCCGGCACGACCCGGAACTGACCGTCCAGCTCCAGCACATCGTCACGCAAGGCGACAAAATCCTCGATGTCCCTTTGGCCCGCATCGGCGGCAAAGGTCTGTTCACGACAGAACTGGAACAACGCCTCCTGGACGGCACCATCGACCTGGCCGTCCACAGTCTGAAGGACCTGCCGGCGGACGTCCCGGACGGCCTCTGCCTGGCAGCCATTACAGCCCGTCACCATGTCCACGACGCCTTCGTTTCCAATACCTATGCGTCCCTGGAAGCCCTGCCGGCCGGTGCCCGTATCGGCACGTCAAGCCTGCGCCGCAAGGCCCAGCTCCTCCACACCCGGCCCGACCTGGTCGTCGCCGATCTGCGGGGCAACGTCGACACGCGCCTGAAGAAGCTCGACGACGGCCAATACGACGCCATCATCCTGGCCGAAGCCGGTCTGCAGCGCCTGGGCCGGGCCGACCGCATCACACAGCTCCTGCCCGTCGATACGATGATTCCCGCCGTCGGCCAGGGCGCCCTGGCCATCGAAACCCGCGCAGACGACGAATCGTTGAAACAGGCCCTGGCCTTCCTCAATGACGAAGGCACCGCCGCTGCGACGACGGCCGAACGGGCCTTTCTGGCCGCCATCAACGGCAGCTGCCAGGTCCCGGTCGGCGTCTACGGCACCGTCCAGGACGGCATCCTGACGCTGCAGAGCATCATCGCCGCTCCCGACGGCAGCCAGGTCTGCCGCACGACGACACGCGGCTCCGCGGCGGACAGCGCCGCCATCGGCCACGAGGCCGCCTGCACACTCCTCGACGACGGCGGCCGCCGCATCCTCACTGATTTGGGCATCATCCCGACCTATTAAGGAGGTTCTCTCTATGAACGGTATCGTTTATCTCACTGGCGCCGGTCCCGGCGACTACCGCCTGCTCACCCTGCGGGGCCGGGAGGTCCTGGAACGGGCCGATGTCGTCATCTACGACTATCTGGCCGATCCGCGCCTTTTAGAATTTGCTCCGCCAACAGCGGAAAAAATATATGTCGGCAAAAAAGCGGCCGACCACACCTTGTCCCAAGATAAAATCATCGACCTGCTCATTGCCAAAGCCAAAGAAGGCAAGATTGTCGTCCGTCTCAAAGGCGGCGACCCCTTCGTCTTCGGCCGCGGCGGCGAAGAAAGCCGGGCACTCCACGACGCGGGCCTGCCCTTTGAAATCATCCCAGGCGTCACGTCGGCCATCGGCGCCCCGGCCTATGCCGGTATCCCCGTGACCGACCGGACGGCGGCTTCGTCCTTTGCCGTCGTCACAGGTCACGAAGACCCAACCAAAGGCCAGTCATCGATTCACTGGGACAAACTGGCAACGGCCGTCGATACGCTGGTCTTCCTCATGGGCGTCCACAACCTGCCATCCATCACCCAGCAGCTCGTCGCCCACGGCCGGCCTGCGACGACGCCGGCAGCCCTGGTCCGCTGGGGCACCAAGGCCGACCAGGAAACGCTGGTGGCTACGGTCGGAGACATCGCCGAAAAAGCAGCGGCCTGCCATTTCAAGGCGCCGGCGGTCTTCATCGTCGGCGACGTCGTCGCCCTGCGGCCGTCCATGCAGTGGTTCGACACGAAGCCCCTCTTCGGCCTGACCATCGCCGTCACCCGGACCCACGCCCAGGCGCCGGACCTGACACACCGTCTGGAAGAACTGGGCGCCCGCTGCCTGGAAGTGCCGACCATCCGCATCACGCCGCCGACAGACGGCTACCAGGCGCTGGATACAGCCATAGCGGACCTGGAAAACTACGATTGGGTCATCTTCACCAGTACCAACGGTGTCGATGCCTTTTTCCGCCGTCTCCACCATCACGGCCGCGACAGCCGTGCCCTGGGCCGGGCCAAACTGGCCGCTATCGGCAGTGCCACGGCCAAGGCCCTGACAGCTTACGGCCTCCAGGCTGACGTCGTCCCCGGCGCCTACTGTGCCGAAGACCTGGCCGACGCCCTGGAGCCGCACCTTTCCGGCAAAGAACGCATCCTCATCCCCAGGGCCAAAGAAGCCCGGTCGGTCCTGCCCGACACGCTGCGCCGCTGGGGCGCCGTCGTCGATGTCTGCCAGGCCTATTGCACCGTCGAAGCCAGCGAAAACGGCGCCGTCCTGAAAGACCTCCTGGCCCGCCAGGCCATCGACGTCGTGACCGTCACCAGCTCGTCAGCCGTCCGCAGTTTCCTCTCCCTGAGCCAGGCCCAGGCCAGCGACCTGGATGATATCACCTTCGCCTGCATCGGCCCCATCACGGCCCGTACCTGTCAGGAAGCGGGCCTGAAAAAAATAGTGACAGCCCAGACCTACACCATTGCCGGCCTGGCTGAATGTATTACAGATTGGAGAATCAAACAGTCATGAAATTGAATACCTTACGCCCCCGCCGCCTGCGCCTTTCCGCTCCCCTGCGCGCTATGGTCCGGGAAAACCATGTATGCCTCAACGATTTGATTTACCCTATCTTCGTCGTCCCCGGCACGAATGTCAAAGAAGAAATCCCCAGCATGCCCGGCTGTTATCACCTGTCCGTAGACAACGCCGTCCGCCTGGCCGAAGACATCTATGCCTTAGGGCTGCGGGCCATCGAAGTCTTCGGCCTGCCGGCTTACAAAGACGAAATCGGTTCCAGCGCCTGGGACCCGCAGAGCCCGGTCCAGTGCGCCATCCGGGCCATCAAGAAAGCCCTGCCGGACATGGTCATCGTCGGTGACGTCTGCCTCTGCCAGTACACCGACCACGGTCACTGCGGCCAGATCAAAGACCACTACGTCGATAACGACGCCACGCTGAAACTGCTCAACAAAGTCGCCGTCAGTCAGGCCGAAGCCGGTGCCGACATCGTCGCCCCGTCGGACATGATGGACGGCCGCATCGCCTCCATCCGCCAGGCCTTGGATGAAGAAGGCTTCATCAACACCATCATCATGTCCTATGCCGCCAAATATGCCTCCGGCTTCTACGGTCCCTTCCGCGACGCCGCCGATTCGGCACCGCACTTCGGCGACCGCCGCCAGTATCAGATGGATCCGGCCAACGGCCGCGAAGCCATGAAGGAAATCGACCTCGACCTGGAAGAAGGCGCCGACATCATCATGGTCAAGCCAGCCCTGTCCTACCTGGACATCGTCTACCAGGCCCGCCAGCGCTGCCAGCGGCCCATTGCCACGTACAACGTCAGCGGCGAATACGCCATGGTCAAAGCGGCTGCCCGCAATGGCTGGATCGACGAAAAGCGCATCGTCATGGAAGAATTGACCAGCATGAAGCGCGCCGGTGCGGACATCATCATCACCTACCACGCCGTCGACGTCGCTAAGTGGCTGAAGAACGGCGAAGTCGAGGCCTAACGATGGACCTCGTCATCCTTGGCCTCAACCATAAGACCGTCCCCGTCGCCATCCGGGAACGCTTCACTATGACGCCGGACGCCATCCACCAGGGCCTGCAGCACCTCGACGATTACGGCGGCCTGCGCGAAGCCGTCGTCCTGTCGACATGCAACCGGTCCGAAGTCTACGCTGTCGTCGACGACATCCGGGACAACGAACAGGCCCTGCGCGACTTCTTCCTCGACCTGGCCGGCCGCCCGGCTTATGACCCGGCGTATTTCTACAGCTATACGGGGAAAGCCTGCATCCACCACCTGTTCACCGTCGCCGCCAGCCTGGACTCACTGGTCCTCGGCGAAGGTCAGATACTCAGTCAGGTCAAACAGGCCTACGTCATGGCCCATGAAAACGGTGCGACCAGTGCCATCCTCAACATGCTCTTCCAGCAGGCCATCGCTACAGGCAAACGGGTCCGGACGGAAACGCACATCGCCTATAACGCCGTATCCGTCAGCTATACCGCTGTCCAGATGGCCGAAAAAAGCCTGGGCTCCCTCTCTGGCCGGAACCTCCTGCTCTACGGCGCCGGCCAGATGGCCCGCCTGACAGCCCAGAATTTCTTAGGCAAAGGTGCCGGGAAACTGTACATCGTCAACCGCCATCTGGATCGGGCCCAGGAACTGGCGGCGGACGTCGGCGGCCAGGCCGTCCACTATAAAGAAGTCCAGTCCGTCGTTTCCGATGTCGACATCATCATCGCCTCGACTGGCGCACCGCACTATGTCATCACCGTCCCGCGGCTGCAGCGTTTCCAGGAACTGCGCCAAGGGCGGCCCCTGCTGATCATCGACATCGCCGTCCCGCGCGACGCCGACCCGGCAATCACCCAGATTCCCGGCGTGACCTTATATAACATCGACGACCTGCAGGAAGTCGTCCACGATAACGAAGCGACGCGTCAGCGCGAAGCCATTGCCGCCAGCTATATCGTCGACGAAGCCGTGGACACCATGATTGAACGCTATCAATACCTGTCCGTCCGCCCCGTCGTCCTCAGCCTGTCCCAGCAGGCCGAACGGACGCGGCGCCATTTCGTCAAGCGGGCGCGCAACAAACTGCCCGAACTGACAGACGATCAGTTCCGCGTCGTCGAGAACTTATCCCACATCCTGGTCCGCAAAATCCTGCGCGCTCCCCTGCGGCGCACCGTCGAAGCGGCCAACACGCCCGATGAAGACCGGGTCGTCCGTGAACTGCGGAATGTATTCAACTTAGACATCAAAGAATGAGGAGGCCTTCCCATGCTCCATTTAGAAAAATCAGCTGCGGCTTTTGCCGAAGCGCAGACCCTCATGCCGGGCGGCGTCAACAGCCCGGTCCGCTCGTATAACCGTATCGGCTGTCCGCCGCCGTTCATCGCCTGGGCCAAAGGCAGTACCATCTGTGACATCGACGGCAATCAGTACATCGACTACGTCGGTTCCTGGGGTCCCATGATCGTCGGCCATGCCCACCCCCGCGTCGTCAAGGCCCTGCAGGAAGCGGCCACGCGCGGCACGAGCTATGGCGCCCCGACGCTGATTGAATCGCAGCTGGCCAAACTGGTCAAAGAAATCTACCCGTCCATCGAAAAACTGCGCATGGTCAATTCCGGCACGGAAGCGACGATGAGCGCCATCCGCGCCGCCCGCGGCTATACGGGACGCGATAAAATCGTGAAATTCATCGGCTGCTATCACGGCCACGGCGACAGCCTGCTGGTCAAAGCCGGTTCCGGTGCCGCCACCTTCGGCCAGCCCGACAGCCCAGGCGTCACAGCCGGCACGGCCAAAGACACGCTGACCGTCGCCTATAACGATGCCGACGCCTTCCGGGAACTCATGGACCGCTGCGGCGACGACATTGCCGCCGTCATCGTCGAACCCATTGCCGGCAACATGGGCCTGGTCCTGCCGGAAGACGGCTATTTACAGCTCTTGCGCGACGAAACACAAAAGCACGGCACGGTCCTCATCTTCGACGAAGTCATGTGCGGCTTCCGCACGGCCCTGCACGGCGCCCAGAGTATCTATCACATCGTCCCGGACATGACGACCCTGGGCAAGATCATCGGCGGCGGCCTGCCCGTCGCAGCCTATGGCGGCCGTAAAGACATCATGGACTGCGTCTCGCCGGCCGGCCCGGTCTACCAGGCCGGTACCCTCAGCGGCAACCCCCTGGCCATGGCAGCCGGACTGGAAACGCTGCGCCTCATCACAGAAGACCCGGATTACATCGAAAAAGCCTGTGCCAAAACGAAAATCCTGACAGACGGCCTCAAAGACGCCGCTGCCCAGGCCGGTGCTGCCGTCCAGGTCCATCGGGCCGGCACCATGTTCAGCGTCTTCTTCAGCGCCGTCCCGGTCACCAACTACGCCACGTCCGAAGCCAGCGACCAGGACGCCTTCCGCCGCTACTTCCTGTCCATGCTGGAACAAGGCATCTACCTGGCACCGTCCCAATTTGAAACCAACTTCGTCTCCGGCGCCCACAGCGACGAAGACATCGAAAAAACCATCCAGGCCGCACGCACAGCCTTTGAAAAAGCAGTGGTTAGTGGTTAGAGTGGCTCGTGGTTCGTGGCTCGCAGCCTTATGGCCGCACCGTAGGGGCCGTCCCAAAGGGCGGCCCGCTTGTGGGAATCCCGCAGAACCCGTACATAAAAAAGGGCTTGTCGCACATGCGACAAGCCCTTTTAAGTTGTTAGTGGCTAGCAGTTAGTGGTTAGCGGATGGTTAAAAATTTAAATCCCTTTTCTACAAACTATAAAGAGAAAGGGGTCCTGCATGATGGCAGAAGCCTTCGTACAACACCTCATTTTTCCACTGTAGGGGTCGCACGTGGGCGACCTGCGACCCGCGAACTGCGGCCTGCGTGCGCCCCTGTGGGGCGCACCTCCTACAATATCTTCGACAGGAAGAGTTTCGTCCGTTCTTCTTTCGGGTGGAAGAAGATGTCGTCCGGTTTGCCCTGTTCGAGGATTTTCCCTTCATCGATGAACAGGACGCGGTCGGCGACTTCCCGGGCAAAGCCCATTTCATGGGTAACGATAGCCATGGACATGCCGTCTTTGGCCAAATCCTTGATGACGTCCAATACTTCGCGGACCATTTCCGGGTCCAGGGCCGACGTCGGTTCGTCAAAGAGCATGAATTTCGGCTTCATGGCCAGGGCGCGGGCAATGGCCACACGCTGCTGCTGGCCGCCGGACAAGGTTTCCGGATAGGCATCTTTCTTATCGGCCAGGCCGACTTTTTCCAACAGCTGGATAGCCGTCTTCGTCGCTTCTTCCTTGCTTTCACCACGGGTCTTCATGGGCGACAAAATGATGTTCTGCAAGACCGTCATGTGCGGGAAGAGATTGAAGCGCTGGAAGACCATGCCGACTTCCTTGCGGATATTGTTGATGCTCTTGGCATCGCTCATGCTGATGCCGTCGACGATGATTTCCCCAGCCGTCGGCTGTTCCAGATAATTGATGCAGCGCAGGATCGTACTCTTACCAGAACCGGACGGGCCGATGATGACGACGACTTCTTTATCCTGAATGGTCAAGTCGATGCCCTTGAGGACGTCGTGCTTGCCAAAACTTTTTTTCAAACCTTTAATTTCTATCATCCGTTGCGAACCTCCATTCCAAATAGCTTACAAGACGGGCAATGGTCAAGGTCATGACCAGGTAAATGGCAGCAACCGTAAGCCAGATTTCAAAAGAACCATAGGTCTTGGCGATGATGAGCTGGCCGCGGCGGGTCAATTCTTCAAAACCGATGACCGAAACCAGGGACGTTTCCTTGGTCATGGAAATAAATTCGTTGCCTAACGGCGGGATGACGTGTTTGAAAGCCTGGGGCAAGATGACGTAGCGCATGGTCTGCATCCACGATAAGCCCAGGGACCGGCCGGCTTCCATCTGGCCTTTATCGACAGACTGGATCCCAGCGCGGAAAATTTCCGAAACATAAGCCCCACTATTGATCGAGCAGGCAGCGACGGCAGCGACGAAAGGATTAATACGTTCACCGATAACCATGGGCAGGGCAAAATAAATCAGGAAAATCTGGACCAGCATAGGCGTACCACGGATAATATTGACGTAGCAGACGGCAATGACCTGCAGGACCTTGACGCCTGACAGACGGCAGACACTGGTAATCAGGCCGAAAATGAAACCCAGGCCGACAGCAATCGCCGTGATTTCAATGGTAACACCGGCACCGGCTAACAGCAGGGGCAATGAGTTCCAGATCAGACTAAAATCAAACGACATGATAACACTCCTCTAAATGACACTCTGTAACATATGATAATATATACGCTACTCTATTATACGTGCATATTTATAAGATGTCAACGCATTGAAGGGGATTATCGCACGAAGGCTGCCGTCGTCATGCATAACCCCTTTTTCACGTCGTTTACCATGGGTCGTGGTTCGTTTGCCGTAATAAACAAACGCAGTCGGCTGGCCGCAGGCCGCGGTGTAGGGGCCTCCATAAGCGGAGGCCCGCGCGAATCCTGTGGGTGTCCCAAACCTGTATTTGTGAGAGCTTTCGCAAAAAAAGAGGCTGTGCACAAGGAGCATTTCCTTTATGCACAGCCACGGCAAACGAATCACGTTGCACGCCAAACGGCGCCGCAGGCGCCTTATCTCCCTAAGAGATGGACCAGGCTCAACAGATTTTCGTCGAGGGGATAGCGCAGGGCTTCGGCTTCCGAATACGGCGTCGCTACGACGCGGTTATCGATGAGGCCGACGACACAGTTGTACGTGCCAGCCAGCAGGCTGTCGACGGCTTTCTGGGCAAAACGGCCGGCCATGATGGCGTCATAAGCCGACGGAGCGCCGCCGCGCTGGACATAGCCGAGGACGGTCAAGTTCGGCGAAAGGTAGGTGTGTTCTTTGATGTAGTCGACGACATCAGCCCCTTTGGCAGCACCTTCGGCGACGATGACGATGCTGCTCAATTTCTTCATGCGGTGCGATTCTTCCAGGTGACGGCAAAGCGCAGCCAGATCGACGGGATGTTCCGGGACCAGGACCGCTTCGGCACCGGAAGCCATGCCGGCATTGAGGGCGATGAAACCGGCTTCGCGGCCCATGACTTCGATGACGGCGACGCGGTCATGGGAGAACGCCGTGTCGCGGATCTTATTGACCGATTCCAGGACCGTATTGACAGCCGTATCGAACCCCAGGGTGTACTGCGTCCCCATCATATCGTTGTCGATAGTCCCAGGGATGGTAATGGTCGGGATGCCCCAGCGGCTCAGAGCCTGGGCACCGCGCATGGAGCCGTCGCCACCGACGACGACGAGGGCATCTATTTCCAGTTCACGCAGGTAGGCAGCGGCTTTCTTCTGCGTTTCTTTTTCCTTGAATTCCAGGCAGCGGGCTGTCCGAAGCATGGTACCGCCACGATGGATGATGGCACCGACGTCACGGCGGCCCAAGGGGCGCGTTTCATGGCTAAGCAGGCCTTCATAACCGCGGATGATGCCTTCGACAGTGAGACCCTTCTGGATGGCATACCGCGTGACGCCGCGGATAGCCGCATTCATACCAGGAGCGTCGCCGCCACTGGTCAATACTCCGATTTTGTTGATCATTTTACATCATTCTCCTTCTTTTCCCGGGCAATGAATTGCACATGCCTTTCGTTGATTTTATGGACAATGGATTCGACGATCTGTGACGCTCCCCCGCGCGTCGTATCAATGACGCAGTCGCAGTACGGATAGACCTCTTCCCACTGTTTCATCATCATGTGGACGAAATCATGAAGATTCTCATAATCGACAGTCGGCCGCTTGCCTATATGACGGCTGACCCGTTCTTCCACGCGGAACGGTTCGGACAATAAAGCGACGATAAATCCATGACGATGCAGGATTCGATAAGTACCGACATTCATGGGAAAGTTGCCGCCAAAGGAAATGACAGCTTCATGATAGCGGCTGACTTGCTGCAGGACATTGATTTCCCGTTCGCGAAAAACTTTTTCTCCGGCACTGGCATAGAACTCGGCAATGGTCATGCCCACAGCCCGTTCAATACGCCGGTCCGTATCGACAAATTGCCAGCCGAGGCGCTGGGCCAGCTTGCGGCCAATATGACTTTTGCCGCTCCCCATCATGCCGACGAGAACGATATTCCGCTTCATCATTATCGGCGCACCTCCTCTATTAGTATACTCTGCATATGTACCCCCTTATTCTATCATAATTTTTTCTCCTTGACACAAAAATTTTTGTGCTTTTTCTTCATAGAACTATAAATGGAGTGAATTTCCCTTCATAACAAGATGTTTCCGCCCCTATTCAAGCCCCAAGGCCTGCCTTATAATAGAAACATATTCTATGGACGCGAGGCGAAATCATATTATGAAAATCACACAGCTTATGTATATCAATGAAATAACAGGCCTGTCGTGCCGCGGCAATGAATATTTCTTGCCATATGGCGAAATGCTCTGCCTGGCAGGGCGGCCCGTTCCGACAGCGCGATTATGGGACAAACTGCAAAAAGACGGGTACATCGAATTTCCGGACAAGACGGGCTGCATGGATGGCACGTGCCGCCTGACGCAACAATCCTTCACGCCGCGCAAATCCGTTTACGACCTGAGCCGGACCGATTCGGCAGGCACCGTAAAAGTCGCTACGATTACGGTAGAACAGTTCCCGCGGCCGACGGCCATCGAAGGCCACAAAGTCCGGGGCCTCATGGCAGTGACTCAGCCCCGTATGCCGTCGAATACGGCAGAAGCGTTGACCTTGGCAGGCGTTCTGGATACGGCCGGCCAAATCGCCCTGGCCTTGGGTGTCATCCGCCTGGTCTACGACGACACGCTGCCCGTCGCCGACGACGATGCTGCCCGTCTCCGCGACGAACTGGCCCAGACCCAGGCCTATTATCAGACCTTGCAGGAAAATTACGACGGCTACGTCCAGACGCTGGAACAGTCCCTGCGCGAATGGGAAACGCGCTGTCCCCAGGAAGATGTCGAAAAAAGGGCCTTTCCCCTGCCCGACGACTATACGTCGCGCCTGGAAAAGGCCCTGGAAGGCTTCCGCGTCTGTCTGGCCGGAGGCAGCGCCCTGTGGCATGACAAAGTCCGCACGCACTTCCCTCATTGGATGATTTTAGAAAACAAGCACTTCGACGTCCAAAAACTGCAAGGCGCCGACGTGCTCATCATCAACACCAACCACACGGGCCACGCCCTGGTCCGCAAAGCCTGCCAGCAGGCCGCGTCCCAAGGGACCCTGGTGTGCTACACCAGCCGCTACAACCTCAACGCCGTCGCAGCCGACGTACTCTATGCCCTAGGCGAATAAGCCTTACGGCTTGACATCTTTCAATTCCGCTTTGAATTCCTGGGCCAGCCGGTTCAGGCTGTCGTCACCATTCAAGGCCGGATTGGTCGTGGCCCCGTTGGCCATGGCCGTGTACAATACCGACGCGAAATCATCACGCGTCATCATAGGACTCTTCAATACAGCCGGACGCTTGAATCCCTTGAGCACGCCGGCTTTTTCCAACTTGGCCACATAAGCATAGGCCCAGTGATTGTCAGGCACATCGGGGAAAATATCGTCGCCGTGAGCCGCTGCCGGACGGGCAGCCTGAGACTGGTTCTGAGCCAGTTTTTCCAGAATAGCCGTCTGCCGTGCCAAAATCTGAGTCAAGGCTGCCGTATCGCCAGACGGAGCGGCTGTCATGGCCGTTGTCACAGCCGGAGCCGGCGTTGCCGGAACGACCGCTTTCACCGGAACTGGCGTAGTGACAGGAGCCGGAGTGACAACAGGTGCCGGAGTAGTAACAGGCGCCGGACGGACCGGAGCGGCCTGCTGCACGACAGGAGCCGCCTGGACCGGATGCGTAACCACAGGCTGAGCTGCCCGTTGTTCATGACCGCTACGTCCCATCTTCCAGGTGATGCCGGCGTTGACCATATTTTCACCGCCACCCATACTGCCGCCGATGGACAAGATGGTCGTATCATTGGGATGATAATAAGCCCCAATAGCCACGGCATTGGCGTCATGATAATGACCGATACCGGCCGAGAAATCCCATTTATCGTTGGGATCATAGGTCCCCGGATGGAGAGCGGCCAACGCAGCTGCCCCGGCCCCGACACGGTTCAAGCGGTTGCCCAGTTTATTCACCGCCCGTCCCAGTTCGCCGATGTGAGCAGCGTTTTCCGTAATGGCTTCTCCCTGCCGGGCAGCCAGGTCGTTCACCTGTTTCACGTTCACCGCATCAGTGTCCGCACTGCCGTCAGCCACGTTGGTGATTTTCTGGCTGTTAGCGTTCAAGCCATCGCCGGAAACGTAGGTCTTTCCATTCACCTTCAAAGTGTCGCTGGTCAGGGCCGACTTGTCACCAATCTTGACTCCGTCATTGCTGACCACCGTATTGCCGGCCATAAAGGTATCAGCAGTCATGGATTTTGCCGCAATGGAGCCCTCGTTCCCTTGGATGGTCACCTTGCCCAGGTCGATTTTCTCCTTATTCAGGCCGATCTGGTAATTGGTGCCGCTATCGGCATTGGTCGACGTCTGGATGGTCACATTGTCATCGGCCCTGGTCACCGTACTGTGCTGGGTGGCCTTGGAATAGATGTCATTCATGCGGTTGTTCAATTTCCCGATGGCCGTGGTGGAGCTGTCCCCATTCTGGATTTCCTTGCCGGTCACAGCCAGATACTGGTTGTCCCCCACTTTGCCATTCAGGTTGTTCACCGCATCCACCACGGAAGTGGCGTTGCCATTCTTATTCTTGATGTCGTCGGCCAGCTTAGCCGTGTCGCCTACATCGGATGCCTTGGCCACATCTTTGATGATGACCTGCCCCTTGACCTGTTCATTGGCTCCTTCGCCGCTGACCACATTGATGGCAACGCTGTTTTTGCCAATATCATTGCCGTCTTTATCCGTCGTGGATTGGCCGATTTCATACGTACCAGCCTTAATGTGCTGTTCATTCTGGGCAGCCGTGGTGGTCGCTGTAGAAATGGCCTGTGCCAGCTGACTTTCCGTAGCAGCCTTGGTAGAACCCTGATAACCGCCTGCCGAAGCATCTACAGTAGCCTTCGCAGCTTCCCACGTCGTATTCGACAAACCGGTAACCGTCTTTTCAGTACCATTCACAGTAACCCCGCCGATGGTTGCCTGACCATTGGTGAGCTTACTCTGTCCAACGGTCACAGAACCCTGATTCGTCAGGTCAATGTCCTTGTTCAGGCTGACCTTGATATGACCATTGGTATCGGTCGTAGTCGTTTCCGCTGCGGTCGTGACATTGCCGTCACCTACCACACCGATGGCCTGGCCCAGGACCTGTGATACTTCCTTGTTCTTGTCATCGGACAGTTTGAAACCGCCGGACTGGGAGGCCAGGGTTACCTGCTTGATGGCCGAAGCCAGCTGGGCTTCCGTAGCCGCCCGATTGCCCACATAATTCGACTGGTTCCAGGTGGTATTGTCAAGTCCGGTGATGAAGTATCCGTCTGTCGTACCGTTGGCATTCGCCTGTTTGCCGATAATCAGTCTGACCGGGTTCCCATCGGCATCATTCCTTGCTGTGAAGCTGATGGTGTCCATGTCGGTCAGATTGCTCTGCAGCCCATACGTAAAGGCCGAACCATTCTGGACCAGAGCCAGATTGTTCCCGGCATTGAAGGTGACGGTCCCGCCGGAAGAAATCTGCTTGGCCGAAGCATCCGTCGTCTTGTCTTCCTGCGTGCCTGTACCGGTCTTGCCGGAAGCCGCCGTCCAGTACGTGGAGTTGATGGTCTCTGCCACGTTCTTCGCCGTAGCCAGTCCATCTTCACCGCTTTCCACCGTCTTCACTTTGCCGGAAGCCGTTTCAAGGCTCTTGTTCTTCAGGTTCAGGGTCACCGTGGCACCAGTGGTTCCGTTGGTCGTTGCTGCTGCCGTCAGATAACCATTATCGGACTTGAAGGAAACCTGCTTGCCCGCACCGATGTCAGCGACTTTCTTGCCGTCCGCATCGGTCAGCTGCCAGCCGTTGCCGACTTTCGCTTCCACATCCCTCAACTGGGACACATTGACCGCATCCATATCCTTCGTACCTGCCGCCACATTGCTGATGGCATTGCCGCCGTTATCCAGGCCGGTATTCGTCAGTTTGACCGCCGTCTTCCCGGTCTGCAGGGTGCCCGGCGTCAACGTGATGCCGCTGGCATTCTGCTGGTACACATTGTTGGCCGCATCCTTGGTGGTGACGCCTTCGGCCGTCTGGACCGTAGAGCCCTTGGTCGGATCGGACGTTGTCACCTTGGAAATGTTGATTTCCTTGTTCAAGCCATACGTAAAGGTCTTTTCACCCTGGACCAGCGTCAGGTTGCTGTCGTTGGCAAAAGTGACCGTGTCGCCGGCTTTCACAGCCTGCACGGCGCCGGAACTGTTGTCGGCCTTGACGTTGAAGGAAGCGCTGTTGACTTGAGTCTGCAATGCATCCAGCTGTCCCTTGTTGACGGCATCGCTGGCATTTTCACCGTTAGCCACACCGGTGATTCTCTTGCTGCCCGCATCAATACCAGAAGTCGTAACACTGGGGCCGCCCGTGATGGTCAGGCCGTTGGTATCTAATTTGGCATTGCCAGTGGTCACGGAGTTGATACCGGTGATATCATTTGCCAGTTTGAAAGTGACTTTACCATTTTCTGCGATGGCTTCGATCTGGCCCGCCGTGCCGTTGAAGGCCGTGGCCGTATCCATGGTGTTGGAACCGGTCGTCCCGTTATCGCCGCTGTACTGGACTTTCAGGTTGGCTGGGATCTTGGCATAGTCCACCTGGATGTCATAGGTATGGGTATCGCCGTTCGCAGTGCTGTCCGTCACTTTTACGCTGTTATCCGAAGACTGCACCGTCGTACGGCCGGCTGTGACGCCGGACTGACTGGCCAGCCCCGTGATCTGGATGGTCTTCTTGTTGGCCGCATTCTTGCTGTCCACCACATTCAGAGTGACCGTGCCATCGGAACCTACGGTATAGGCCTGATCCTGGGTATCTCCATTGCCCACCAGCTGGTAATCGCTGAGGCTGTAGTTGTCGAGGATCGGGTTCAGGTTCACATCCACCGTGCCGCCGCCCAGACGGGTCAGGGTGACGTGGTTCTTGTTCGTCCCCGTGGAAGTGACCGTAGCTGTAGTGACATAGTCATCCTGCAGGCCCGTGATGGTGGCCGTAGTACCGTCATTCATGGTCAGGGTAGCCGTACCGGTGGCGCCGGTATAATCGGCTTTGCCAGAAGAAACTTTCGTATCTTTGAGCCCCTTGATGATATAGCTGTTCCCGTCATTCCGGGTGACCGTGGCCGTCCCTTCGCCGGATGCAGCATAGGTGACGCTGCCGCCGGTGGAATAGGTATTCTTCAGCCCTGTGGAAGTCACTTCGTTGCCATCTGCATCTTTCAGGGTCAGCGTTACATTATCCTGATCCCCGGTTGCGGCCGTGGCCGAAGTCAGTTTGTTGTGGGTAGCCTTCACCGTAAAGGTCTTGGTGGTCCCATCTGCAGAAGTGATTGTATCAACGGTTACATTGCTGCCGGCCGTCAGGTTGATGGCATCCTTGGCCCTGGTCTTGATGGTAGCATCAGAAATGTTGTACGTAATGGTCCCGTCGTCACTCATGGTAGCTGTGGTGTTGGTACCATTGCCAAAGACAAGGCCATCCTTCAGATGGACGGATTTTTGCGAGCTGTTGACTTTCACAGCCAGGTCATCCACATTCACCGTGTAGGTGTGCTGGTCGCCGTTGACAGAATCCACCAGCGTCGTGTTGGTGCCCTTGGTAAGTAAGGTCCGGGCATTTTTCATCTGGCCGTAGTTGACAGCATCCGTATCGGAAGTGCCTGCCGTCACATTATTGATCTGCTGGCTGCCGGCGGAAATTCCGCTGCTTGTCAATTTGGGGCCGTCCGCAATCGTAAGGCCGTTGTTACTGAGAGTCGTATTCCCCGCAACCACACTGCCGTCAGTTCCAAGATCCACGTTCTTGTTGAGTTTGACCGTCAGTGTATCTTTGCCATCCGAAATAACGCCGATGTTGTTGTCTGTAAGCGTACTGGTATCAGCCCCGCCGATAATCGCCAGGGTTTCATTGGAGCCCCGGGCCACCACGTTATTATCGTCTGCCGTAGTGGTACCGAAGCTGGAATTGTCACCGCCAAAGCGCAGCTGACGGGTCAGGGCATAGAGCTGGGAGCCGTTCACCGCATCGGTGCTGGTGGCGCTGACCAGGCCGGCGGCCACGTTCTGGATCCGGCGTTCAGCACCCACGCTGCCCACCGTGACGACACCAGCGGGACTGGAACCGGCGTAGGTATAGCTGGTACCGTCCCCATAGGTTTCATCGGTGCTGTAGCTCTGGGTACCGGCCGTGGTCCCTTTGGCCTCCATGGCCTGGACATTCAGTTGATACAGATACTGGGCTTCATATTGGGCCTTGATCTGGGCCTTCTCTGTATCCGTGGTGGCTGCTTTGTATGCATCCGAGGCTTCTGCCGCTGCATCCGCCGCCGTCCTGGCAGACGTGATGGCATCGCTGGCCGCCGGAGTCTGGCCTATATAGGCCGCATTGCTGCCCAGATAGACGGAATTGCCCAGTTTGGCAGTCACATTGCTGCCCAGGATCTGGGTGTTGGAAAAATCAACGGTGGTGTCCGTATTGGCATCCACCTTGTTGTTATAGCCAAGGATGGTCACATCTTTGATATTGTTGGTCTTGCTGTCATCGGAGCTCTTGCCCTGCACCGTGTTGCCGGAACCCACAATGGCAATCTGACTCAGGGTATTGGGATGGCCGGAGGTACCGCCTGCCCCGCCATCGATGGTATTGCTGCTGCCCTGCACGGTGATGTCCTGCATCACATTGTATTTGACATCCTGTTTCAGGGTGTTGCTGCTGCCAGTCATGTACACGCCGGTCAGCGCATTGGTGGTATCCTGATCCGATACGGAAGTGACCGCATTCTGATACCCGGAAACACCGCTCTGGACAATGGAACCCCAGTTGCCGCTGAGGGCATTGCTGCTGCCCAGTCCATACACATTGCTGCCGGTCACCGTATTGTCCTGGCCGATGGCGGTGGAATCGGTGCTGTAGGCCTTGTTGCCTTTGCCCACAGCCACGGCATCGGTGCCGGAAGCAAGCGCTTCGCTGCCGATGGCCATGCCGTAATCGTATTTCACTGTGGCATCATACCCCAAAGCCACGCTCTGGTTGCCGGCTGTGGTGGCAAGGTTGCCGATGGCCACAGAGCGCGCACCCGTCTTGCCCGAGTCTGTGTCCGTCGTATAGGCCTGTGCACGGGTACCGATGGCCACCGAGTTGTCGGCCTGAGCAGTTGTTGATGTACCGAGAGCGATACTGTTCTCCCCTTCGGCAGATGTATTGTGTGTTGTCGTCGTTCCAGCAGAATCCTTCGTCGGGTTCGGTGCCGTGCCGATGGCAATGCTGCGCAGTCCCGTCGCATACACATTATTGCCCACCGCCAGGCTCTTTACATTGTTGGCATTAGCGTTAGGCCCGATGGCCATGGCATCGGCCATATTGGAAGTGGCGCCTGTATTGTCTTTATTTGCACTCAGGTTATCGCTGGATTCGCTGATGGAGAAATAGTGTGTCTTCGATGCATCAATCGTCGTATTCAGATCCGTGAACTTCTGTTCAAAATAGTCTTTGTTCAGTCCGACTTTCGTATCCGTCGCCTGTAAGAGTTCATTTAGGGAATTCAACTGACCGACTGTAGCTGCATCTGAAGCAAACACGCCATCGGCCACGTTGGAGATACGCCGTGTCAGGGTGCTGGTGCCGACTGAAATATAATGAGAATCGGAAGCCAGGGGTTTATAGGTGAAAGCCGATTTCAGTTCGGTCAGGGTCGTGGTGGAAGCTTCGGAAGAATCAGTGGAAGTGGTGGATTGATAGACATAGCCATCCTTTACAGTTCCCAGGGAAGAAACAGCGGGCGCCGAAGAACCATTCCCAATGGCCACATTCCCATCGGCAGCACTGGCATTGTGCCCCAGGGCCATACTTTCTGCATCACTTGTCTGGGCCGAGTACCCAAGGGCCAGGGAATTATTGCCGCTGGCTTTTGCCCCGTCACCGATGGCTACAGCATAGTTGGACGCATTGGCTTCATTGCCCAGGGCCGTAGCGTACATGATATCGGCCGCGTTCTCCTGATAGTTGGCCTTGTACCCAATGGAGACATTGTAGCCGTTCTGGACTTTATTATCGCTTGCATAATTGATGCCGTAACCGGCCTGGGTGCCGATGGCGATGTTATAGCTGCTTTTCACATTGCTGCCTGCACTCTCGCCGATGGCCACATTCTGCATGCCCGACACATTGTTGCCGGCACTGGTGCCAATGGCAATGAGAGACCCTGCATTCTGGGTTTCCCCTTTCCCTTCGTTGGTTCCCACGCCGGCATTGTAGCCCAGGGAAATGGATTTGTCCGCATTGGCCTTGGCATTGTTGCCGATGGCCAGGGCATTGTAATTATTAGCCGTAGCAGACTGACCGATGGCGGTGGAGCTGCCCGATGCAGTGGAGCTTAATCCAATGGCATTGCCGCCCTCTGACGTTGTCGTAGCTCCCTTGCCGATGACTACAGAATTCGCACCAGTCGCACTGGCGTTCTGACCGATGGCAATGGTGTCAGCGGAAATGGTTTTGGCACTGGTACCCATGGCGATGGAATCAGCAGCACCACTGCCCACAGCAGCTTCCTTGCCCAGTGCCATGGCGTTGGTGGCAGAAGCTCCTACAGCAGCGCTGCTTCCAATGGCCAGGGCATCGGTGCTCTGCGCTACGGACGCCCCCTTGCCGATGGCAGTGGAGGCATCGGACGCAGTGGTCCTGGCCCCTGTGCCCACCGCGATATCATCGGATTTGACCACGGCCTGATAACTTCCATCGCTGTCATTTTCTACCGTGGCTCCCTTGCCCAGGGCAAGGGAGGTATTGCCTGCACTGGATGCATCGGTGCCGATGGCCACACTGTTTTCCCCACCGGCCGCTTTGACGGCATAGGACAGGTTGTTGACCGTAATCGTTTTATCTGCAGAACCGGTGACGGCCCCCTTGCCAATGGCTACGCCGCTGGTGGCCGTTTGATTGACGGTGGCTCCCGTACCAAGGGCCATGGCATCGGAGGCCGTATCCACACTGGCGCTGGGGCCAATGGCGACGGAATTGGTGCCGCTTACGGCCGCATCGGCGGCATAGGTTTTGGTCCCGTTTGCGTCGGTGGTGATTTCCGGATTGACCTTGAAGTATTTGCTCAGTTTGGACGTATAACCCTGGGTCGTATCATTCACATCCAGTCCCAGGGCATTGACCACGTTGACCAGGTTGGTGTCCAGTGCCAGCAAATTGGCTGCTGTCGTATTGCCTGCACTGATGTACGTACCTTTACCGCTGGTCGGTCGCAGTTCCGTGTACAGGGTGCCGCCGGAAACCAAGTTGGTGTCGCCGGCGGAAATGGTTCCATTATGGGCCACATTGATGGTATAGGTCAGGGTGCTGCCATCCTCTTCCAATCCGGAAGTGGTGACCGTGGCATTGCCCGAAGCAGCCACTTTCACGGCCTGTTTGGCCTGTTTCCTGATGACCGTATTGCCGGCATCCGTGATATTGGACAAGTTTTTCAGGTTGGTGATGTCGGTAGTATTTGTTGAAATATTGCTTGTATTTGTTCCAATAGCATCTGCGTTCTTTTTCACACGGGTATCCAGGGTCCCCAAGTTGGTGGCTACGCTGTCGCTGGCCTTCACATAATTACCATCTGCCGTCGTCCCGATCTTATTGCTCAGTGCTGTATCGGCATCTTCACGAGCTTTTGCTTCTGCGCTGACTGCATTGGTACGATTCTCTGTTTCTTTGGCAATGGCATCGGCATTTGCTTTCGCTTGCGTATCTAAAGCACTCAGGTTACCAGTTACACTGTTGGTCGTTTTGATATAGTTTCCATCTGCCGACAGAGTTCCGATGGCATTGGTCAGTGAAGTATCAGCATTTGTCCGTGCTGTCGTTTCTGCAGAAATTGCATCCGCATTGCTCTTCACCTGGGTATCCAAAGCAGAAAGGTTGACCGATACCGAAGCAGTGGCCTTAATATACTTTCCATCTGTTGACAAGGTACCAATACTACTCGTCACAGTGGCACTTGCATTATCAGTAATAACTTTTTTCCCTGCATCGGTCAGATTACTCAAATCGACATTAGCAGCAGTATCCGTTGCAGTTGTACTGCTAGTATTCGTCGTCGTTTCACTTGCACTACTACCCGATGTATCGACCGCCTGTACAGCCGCCTGTACAGCCACCCCCACAGGCATAGCCAGGCTCATGGACAAGACAGCCATCACGATGCCTCGGGCCAGGCTCCCGTGTTTGCTGAAAACATTTTTCAGCATTTCTGGGGTTTCTGATTTGGTACGGCCTTTGGCAAGTTCGGATACGACTTGATACATGCATCGCGTCCGGTTGTAAATGACTTTATACGTCTTGTTCATGATAAAACCTCCTGCACGCCTTATGATGTCACAATGAGTTCAAGCAATTCAGTCTATTTCATCAAATATATTCGTATAATAGTGACAAAATACGGCATTTATATATGCAAATTTTATACATTATTCATTATATGCCTCTGATAAGTATTTTTCAATAAACCCGCCATACGTTTGTAAAATAAGACAGGTCTGTCCATTTCTCGTGCAATTTTTCACGGTATATTGACGGCTGCCTCGGCGACGCGCTATAGTAAAATGAAGAAGGAGGTGTTATCGTGAAAATTTGGAAACAGGCTATCCTGGCCGCCTTGTTCTGCACCTGCACGACCTTGTCCGGACTGGCTACCGACGAAGCTACCAAAACGGTTCCAGCCGAGCCAGCCGCACAGGTCCAGGCCGCTAATCCAGCTGATACAGCCAAGGCCAGTGTACCGACGGACCCTTTGGCCGGCCATACGGGCAAGATCATCGACAAATACTACCTGACCAAAGGGTCGACCTATAAAGACGTGACGACCTTGCTCCAGACCATCGATTCCCAACGGACCAGCTTGGACGCCAAAGACAGGCCCTATTATTTCCGCGTCGACAAAGACCTGACGGACAAGTATTTCCGCCGAGTCCGGGCATATGACGAAAAGACGACGGAACAAATCGGGGACTACCTGGTCGCCAAAGACAAGAGTTCCGTCTGGCGCATGGACGCTCCCCATGAAGGCTTGATCTATGGCAGCGCTGAAAAAATGATGAAAAAGAGCCGCGTCATCATCTATCCGCGCTATCTGGCCCTGGGCAGCAAGGGCCTCGTCGCCTTGCAGACACCCGGCAATGTCCCCTATGACCTAACAGCTAAAAGCCTCAATGAATCGGTCGCCAAAATCGGAGAAGACAACACGATCATCCCCGTAAAGACAGGCCAAGTCGACATCTTGGCGGACGTCACCGTCGGCGACATCAAAGAAACGGCATCGCGCCGCATCTCCGTCGTCACCCAGGCCGACCTGGAACGCATGGCCTACAACGCCTACCTGACCCAACTGTATATGGATACCTATTGGAACTGGGGCGGCCCCTTCTACAACGATTGGGGCTGGCACCGTCCGCCACCACCCCCGCCACGCCACGGCCACCGGCCACCACCGCGGAGATGAAAAAAGAGCTGCCGATTGCGACAGCTCTTTTTTGAGTTTGAAGAAGTAAAAAATGCTAGGTTATCTGACTAATGCTAAGTCAAATGCCGAGGAGCTAAAGATACAGACGAATTAATTTTGCTTTTTTCCATATCATACATTCTGTCTGCCAACTTTTTAATTTTATGAGTAATCCACATATAAGCCGTTGTCCCCTTACTAAAATTAGCCTCTGCATACATATCGATTCGTCCATCCTCACGTAATTGTTCAACTTGATCAAAAGCAGCTTGATTTTCTTTAGGGTACACAGCAAAAGTAGCTCCGCCAAACCTATTTATTACAGAAAAAGCCGGGATATCACTAGGTCCATCAGCAATATAAATCATATTATGAAACTTCACTCGGCGGGCTTCTTCCGGCATTTTTGCATTAACATCTATATCTGGATTCTGAGGAATTCCCTTATTAATTTCAAAAAGAGCCCTCGTTTTGGTTGTATTATCAATCGTATAACCAACCTCTGAAATTTCTTTCACAGCCTTTTTATCTGTATTAGCATTTACAAGAGCGTCAATCAGTTCGCAACCCCAAATTCCAGATACAATATCCGCTAATTCAGTACCTTCAATAATTTTCTTTATTCCTGTACTTACAATATAATGCTCTACCTTAATATCATATTCACCATAATTTCTATTTGAATCACTATTGTACAAATTAGTTTGCGTAGATTTAATAAAGTCAATAACACCAGGATAAAAAACTTGCTTCTTACCATACTCTTTCAATTTATCATTATTTAATCCGGGCATTTTTCCATCTTTCACATATTGTATAAGATGGTTTAAATATACAGTATCTTTATTAACTTGCACATCCATTTTTTTATATTTATCAGGTAGTTCATTAACTTCCTTCCAAAATAACTTTTCATCAACATTATAGTCTTTAAATAAAGGGGTCTGCATATATCCATCAATTAAAGTTTTATCAAAATCCCAAATTACCGCAACTACATTAGCCATACCAAACACTCCATTGTATATCAAAACACACTTTATCTATAATTTTTGTAAAAACATTTCAGCAGTATAATCAACTGGCGTTTTTTGAATTAAAGAAAAAACATTAGATATTCGATCAAATTCTGTCTTTCTCGTACACTTTAGTTCTTCAAGAGAAATATTGAAAAGCAGGGTCCACAAGAAATAGAAATTTTGGTCAGTTTTATATTGGACACCCTTTTTTGAATGATTAAATAACTTTCTTAAATTTTCAGGTTCATTTTCTATTAATATTAAAATTTTATCAACAAATATTTCTACATTATCTAGTGCCGCTACAAAAGCTAGAGGGTTATTATTCGATAATTCGCTTAACAATTTTGTAACATTATCTTTGCTCATTATTCTAGCACACATTCTATCATTACGCTTATAAATATTCAAAAGATTGGTTATCGGCATGTGAGATTGATTCATTTTATAATCCAAATATCCTAATGACGTTATTAGTTCTTCTAATTTCATTCGCGTATCACGGGCCTTAAAAATTCTCTTTTCATATTTTTCAGCAATGCTTTTTACTTTGACCACTATCTCTTTATCTATATGGCTATGTCACAACAAACAGTTGATAAATAGCCATTTTTATAGGGGAGTATCAGA
>ENA-ORRO01000157-ORRO01000157.1-human-gut-metagenome-genome-assembly--contig:-NODE-157-length-58728-cov-23.003937_pt1 | contig 58728 bp, 53 predicted proteins | sample MGYA00242176_ERZ509136 | MGnify/ENA primary metagenome ERZ509136 (study PRJEB26280, sample SAMEA2338644) | human gut metagenome | biome: human gut; feature: human-associated habitat; material: faeces...
TCTGATACTCCCCTATAAAAATGGCTATTTATCAACTGTTTGTTGTGACATAGCCTTTTTAATAACTCAGCCAGTGTAACTAACACACAGAAGGAGAAGAAGGAACATGTCTGGAACAGATGGAAGCAAAAACAAAAATCTGGTTAATATAACATGGAGCCAATTTCAAGCTTGGCAACGCTGGGATGAATATCCTGAACGGAACGACAATCCGCCGATGACGGTTGATATGACTTTCTGGTATAAGACAAAGTTATATTATCTTGACTGCATCGACCATGAGTATGCCATCCTGACAGAGGATTGGAAGCCTCTTGCCAAGGATTCGAATTTTCTGAGGCTTTTGCATAAGCCGATAAAACAGTGGCACGACAAATCATTCTATGAATTGATAAACCAACTGCTTTTCGAAAATTAAACCAAAAGCCATCGACTTATGAAGAAAAGATAGCATAGTCAATGGCTTTTTCTATACACCGATTAATTTCCCGCTCATAACGACTGCAGGACGCCGAGCATGTCAGCCAGTGTATACGCGCCTTCCTGGGGCAGGGCTTTTTTGTCGAAGACTATGACATAGCGGTATTTATTGCTGTCATCGCCGTCCAGACGATTTTTAACAATTCACGTGGCGCAGCCCGTTCGTAGGGGCGTCCCTAATCGGACGCCCGCTATGCGCCGCAGGGCTACCCGAGGCGTCATTGTCAGTTTGAGTCTGTTGCAGCGCAGCTGCATCTGAATCCGAGCAAGCCTATTCTTGCCGCAAGTGCTGATAGATTTCGTCTGCGAAGATGCCCAGGACTTCTTTTTTTAGTTCATCGTCACCAAGGAGCAGCGTGAAAAAGTCTTGGTTCTGGTCGAGGCCTTCGATTAAGGCGTTGTCGATATTATCGAAGTAGACGAATTCGAAGTCTTTTTCGCTGTTGTTTTTGGCACTTGTCTTGAGCTTGTCGGATTTCATCATGATATCCTTGATTTGCAGCATGGCTTTGACGGCGACGTCGTTGTCGTAGTTCTTGCCTGTACGGGAGTTGATTTCTGCAATAATCTGGGAGAGACGTTCTTCTTTGGCCGGCGCAAGGGAGACCGTGTCGGCTGTCGGCAGTTTGACGACGGGCTGGGCCGTGAGATCCGAGACTTTGTACTCCTTCGTCTTTTCCTGTACGAAATTCGTGGCCTTGATTTTGCCGTCGAGGTTGTAACCGCCGCCGGGATGGCGGATGTTGAGGTAGGCCAGGACGTAGTTGACAAAGTTGTATTTCTTGTGCAGTTCGACGTCCTGGAAGCACGACGCCTGCAGGAGGAATTCGTAAAAACGCACGAAATGGCGCATGGTGACGACGATTTCCGCCTGCTTTTGCGGTTCATACTGTTCCATCAACTTTTTCGTCTTATTGAAGAGGAAAGTCAGCTTCCGTTTTTCCTTGGCCGTCACTTTCGGTTTGTAGAGGAGCTCGTTTGCTTCTTCGATGTCGTCCGGATCCAAAATGGCATAGGCGTCGAGTTTGGCTTCCAAGTCATAGATGGCCGACGGCGTGACCGTGTTGGAAAGGAGTGTCGTCGTGTAGTACGGCGCAAAAGCGGCCTTGATGTCTTTATACGTGTTGACGAAGTCCAGGACAAAGGTCTGCTTTTCAAAGGGCGGGCAAATGCGGTTCAGGCGGGACAAGGTCTGCACAGCAGCCACGCCTTTGAGCCGTTTCAGGATGTACATGGCGCAGAGTTTGGGCTGGTCGAAGCCGGTCTGGTACTTATTGGCCACGATGAGGACATTGTAATCGTCCTTGTCGAATTCCCGGGTCAGCTTGTCTTCAGCCACGCCGTTCATGGCGGCTTCGGTATACTCTTGGTCATCGTGAGGCAGCTTTACCTTGCCGGAAAAAGCTACCAGCGCATGGATATCCCGATAGCCTTTCTTGGCAATATATTTTTCCAGGGCCTGCCGGTATTTCACGGCTGCCTGCCGCGAAGCCGTGACGACCATGGCCTTGGCCATGCCGCCGAGTTCGTCCATGACGCAGTGGCGGAAATGTTCGACAATGACTTCGACGCGCTGGGCGATGTTCGTATCGTGCAGTTCGACGAAACGGGCAATCTGGCGCTTGGCATCGGCCGTCTTGCAGCGCGGGTCCTCTTTGATTTCCTTGTTCAGGTGGAAAAAGGTCTGATACGTCGTATAGTTGGCCAGTACGTCGAGGATAAAGCCTTCTTCGATGGCCTGTTTCATGGAATAAATGTGGAAGGCTTCCCGCTGGCCCTTCGTGTTCAGGCGGCCGAAAAGCTGCAGCGTCGTCGGCTTTGGCGTCGCCGTAAAGGCGAACATGGAGACATTCGGCTGCTTGCCATTCTTGGCGATTTCACGGGAAATGGCTTCTTCTACGTCTTCGCCCTCCCCTTCTGTAATGCGCGGGTCGGAGCCGAGGGATTTCGTCACGGCAGCCATGTCTTTGCCGGCCGTCGAAGAATGGGCTTCGTCGATGATGACGGCAAAATGCTTCTGCTGCAGGTCATGGACGGAGTCGACGATATACGGGAACTTCTGGATCGTCGTGGCGATGATCTTCGTATTGCCCTGCAGGGCCCGGGCCAGGTCCTGAGAGTTGCATGTATCGTCCATGACGCGAATCAGGCCGGCCTTGTGTTCCAGGCCCCGGACAGCGTCCTGCAGCTGCCGGTCGACGACGACGCGGTCCGTGACGATGATGATATTGTCGAAGATGATGTGATTATCGGCGTCGTGGAGGGACGTCAAACGATGAGCCAGCCAGGCAATGGAATTCGTCTTCCCGGAACCGGCCGAGTGCTGGATCAAATAGTTCTGCGCCGTGCCGTTGACGGTGACGTCGGCCAGAATCTTGCGGATGGCGTCGAGCTGATGATAGCGCGGGAAAATCAAGGTTTCCTTGCGCTTCGTCTTGCCTGTCAGGTCGTCCTTCTTCTCCTTCACTTCGAGGAACATGAACTTGCTGATCAGTTCCAACACGGTATCCTTAGTCAGGATGTCTTCCCACATGTAGGAAACACTGTACTTGTCCGGGTAAATGGGATTGCCCTTGCCGGCGTGGATACCCGTGCCGTTGCCCTGATTGAAGGGCAGGAAAAAGGTATCTGCACCGGTGAGTTTCGTCGCCATGTAGACTTCGTTGAGGTCCATAGCGAAATTGACGAGGACGCCGGCCTTGAAGCGAAAGAGCCGCGTCTTCGGGCTGCGTTCGGTCCGGTACTGATAGATAGCATCGTCGACGGCCTGCCGGGCGGCATTGCACTTGAGTTCAAAGCTCATGATGGCCAGACCGTTGAGGAAAATGACGAGGTCGATGCGTTCTTTGTCGCTGGCCCAGACTTCTTCCATGACGGAAAAGATGTTTTGCTCATACTTCCTGGTCAGTTCCGGATTGAAGTCCGTCGCCGGCTTGGTATACATCAAATCGAGGCTTTCATTGGAAACTTCGAGGCCGTGTTTCAGGACCTGCAGGCGGCTGCCGCGGGCTTTCGTTTCTTCCGTATTCAAAAGGCCGACGATGGTCTCTTCCAGTTCACCCTTATAGATTTTCGCCAGCTGTTCCATCTTTTTCGGCTGTGTCGCCCGGAGGAAACGGAAAAGCAGTTCCCTGTCAATGGCATGCAGGCGGTCGTACTGCGTCGCCTTGCGGATGACATAGCCGTTGTGTTGGGCCAGATAGTCCATGATGTAGTGCTGGTATTCTTTTTCCGATTCAATGGAGGCTTGATGGATCAGTTCTGCCATGATGAAGGCACTTCCTTTTTACCCGTCACGTATTCGTAGATGAGGGATTTTTTGTAAGCAGCAAGCATATCAAGTTGCTGTGTTTTCTTTGAAATAACACTCTCTATATTCTTGCATGTTTCATCAAGATAATTACATATTTTTTGTTCTTCTTCATGCGTACGAGGGAGCGCAATATGTATATCTTTTACCTTATCCCAGCTACGAAAATCACTTGTATTTTCACGAACACCATTAGAAATCAATTTATAAACTCCCTGAAAAGCCAAGTGTTGCAGCCAGTAAACGATAAAACGCTTATCCTCTGAGCTATCACATACATGAACAACTCTTGTGATTTTCCCATCATAATCAGATAGGGCAATAGCTCCATGCCAAGTATCCATCCCGTGAATAGCAATATCGCCTTTTCGTATTCCTTGCATTGCATGGTCTTCACTAACCATACTTCCTGACGCATTTTCATCACGGATAACAACTTTGCCCTTATTAGAGCATATCAATGCCAGGCCTTCGGAATTAAATGAACGTGCTAATTTTGAACAAACATGTCCAATCTTGCTCATATACCACTTTTTATTAATTGGGCCAATATAAAATACCCCGCTGTCTTTCAGCTCAGCATTCTTATCCAGTCCTTTGGTCACGGCTTCTGTAATGACGCTGCGCTTGTATTTTTCAAGCGTGTCAATTTCGGACTGAATATCAGCAGTCATGGTATCAATATCAGAACATTTATCTTGAAGATATGACGTTAGTTTACACTGAACATTCAGCGGAGCAATAGGAATATATACATTTTTTAATGGCTCACTATAAACAACATCTATAGTTGTAGCATTGCTCATGAAATCCAGCTGGTCTTTGATCATATTGGATTCATTAAAAAGCAATCTAACTAAATTATACAAAACTTTTTCTTCATCAATTCTAAACTTGATAATACATGGATGAATAATACCAGGATGATATACTTTAGGCACTCGACATATCCGACCAATGGTTCCTCGAGTAGTTATTAAAATATCGCCTGTTTCAACTTGAAAGCCATCCATGGAGTTATATTTATCTTCACTAATAAAGGCATCCGTTTCATCAAAATCTTGATTTACTACTACTTTTTGGTTGTAAACCCAATATCCTTCATCGGTAAAATCCTTACCTGATAATTGACTTCCAAATGGACCAACTTTCATTGAGCCTTTGCCTTGTTCAAGCAGATATTTTAATTTTACTGCCTTCCATCCAGATGGAAGCGTGTTAATCCATGAAATCGCATTAAAATTTTCCATCAGCCGTCACCTCATTTCCCGAAGAGTTTCTGAATTCGTTCGTTCACGGATTTTTCCAGGTCCATGAACTCTTGCGCCAATTTTTCGCTCGCTTCGGGCTGCTGGTATTTGTAGAAGTAGCGCGTAAAAGGGATTTCCGCACCGGTCTTGATGACGGGCTTTTTCTTGGACAGGTCTTCTTCGAAGAAAGCCTTGGCATCGGGGACAAAGGGCAGGACTTCCCGAGCCATGTAATCATCGATGGTTTCGCCCCATTTAACGATTTCTGTATCTTTCGTTTCTTTGTCGTAGAGCGTATTTCCCTTTTTATCCTTCTGGATTTCAGCCGTCTTGTCCATAATAGAAAGACCATCGGCAATCTTTTCCAGCAGCTTCTTATCCGTCGTCACATCGGCCAATGCTGCCGTCAGGACAGGCATGAAATAGCGCGGATGAGGATAGGTCTGGTCGTTGATATTGGCACGGAGCGTGTCCATGATTTTTTGATACAGCGGCTGGTTCTGCAGGAATTTGGCCAGTTGTCTTGCTTCTTTAGCGCTCAATTCATCCTTTTCCTGTTTCGCCTGAAGTACCAGTACTTTCCCTTCATCATAAAGGGAGTTGAGACTCCCCTTCTGGAGCATGCGGTCGATGCTTTCTGCCGTGATTTCGTAGCGGCGCTGCAAGGGCTGCATGACGGCGTATTCGCGGTAGATGAATTCCGTATTGTCGAAAATCCGGACCTCTTCCCCTTCTTTGAAGTCGGCGTAAAGACGAGTAATGGCGCGACGGTCTTCCGGGCTGATTTCGTTGCGCTTATTGCCCAGGGACTTGCGCAGAGGATGGCAAATCTTGCTGGCGTCGATAAGCTGGACCTTGCCTTTGCGTTCCTGCCGCTTATTCTTGGAGAGGATCCAGATATAGGTCGCAATGCCCGTATTGTAGAAAAGGTCCGTCGGCAAGGCGATGATGGCTTCGATGAGGTCATTTTCCAGGAGCCAGCGGCGAATCTGGCTTTCGCCCGACGCCGTGCCGCCCGTGAAGAGGGGCGAGCCGTTTTCGATGATGGCGCAGCGGCCGAGCTGGTCGTCCATTTTGTTGACAGCCGACTGCAAAAAGAGCATCTGCATGTCGCCCGTCCCCGGCAGGCCGGCACCCCAGCGGCCGTCAAAGCCCTTGGCGTATTCGTCTTTGACCGCAGCTTCGACGCCTTCAGCCGCATCCTTGCCGCCCCAGGCCTGACCAAAAGGCGGATTTTCCAGGACAAAGCGCATCTTGTAGTCCGGGAAGCAGTCGGCTTTCATCGTATCCTGATAGCGGATGTTTTCTTCCTTCTGCCCTTTGATCAGCATTTCCGCCAGACACATGGCGTACGATTCCGGGTTGATTTCCTGACCGAATAAGATGACGTCCGCTGTCGGGTTGTAGCGCTTAATAAAGTTGTAGCCCGTCGAAAGCATGCCGCCTGTGCCGCAGGCCTGATCCAAGATGGTGATGATTTTGCCGTCGTCGAAAATATCGTCGCAGCCTTCGGAGAGCAGGATATTGACCATCAGCTTGATGATATCGCGGCCCGTGTAGTGATCGCCGGCTTCGGCATTTTCAGAAAAACGGCGGATCAAATCTTCAAAGATGTAGCCCATCTTCACGTTGTCGATGGTCTGCGGGTCCAAATCGAGTTCCGAAAAGGCCTTGACCACGGCGAGGAGGCGGTTGTTCTTGTCCATCTTCGTAATCTGCTTGCCAAAGTCCAGACCGCGCGCTTCGGAGAGCAGGATTTCCTGCACGTTCGAGGAAAAGCCTTCGATGTAGCTGATGAAATTCGGTGCCAGATGGTCCGGATCATTGCAAAGTTCGCCCAGCGTGAAACGGCTCGTATTGTAGAACTGGAAGCCTGCCGCTTTGCACAGTGCCTTAGGCGGGTAATTCGGATTCTTGTCGTAGAGGGCCAGGACCTTATCCTTCGTCGCTGCCAGGGCGCATTCAAAACGGCGGATAATGGTCATGGGGATAATGACTTCCTTGTATTTATCGCTCTGATAGGTGCCGCGCAGCTTATTGGCAATGGACCAAATCATACTCGTTTCTTTCGATACATCCACAGGGGAATCGTCCCACATGGCATCAATTATCTGACGTTCAGGCATTCCGTTATCTCTCCATTCTCACGCAGTTATGCGTTGATAGTTAGTTTTAGTACATTCAAAAATCGGGCTGTGCATAGGATTCGCTGCGGGACGCCGATTATGGCGTCCCCTACACCGGCCGAGGGTTATTTAATATCGCCTGTATGTGATTTCGTCGGCGGACCATTTGACAGGTAACGGGCCATGCACAGGATTCACGCGGGACGCCCAAGCGGCGTCCCCTACGCACAGGCCTCCGGCCGTGGGTTATTTTTCTATCGCCCATATGCGATTTTAACAATCCACGTGGCGCAGCCCGTCCGTAGGGGCGTCCCTAATCGGACGCCCGCGTGAATTTTGGATGACAGCTGGTATTTATGACGAACGACACACGGTCGTTTTATTCATCGGTGCCAGGTATTTCTTGCTGCAGCTGCCGGTAAGCAGCTTCTACATCGTAAATTGGCATTTTATTCGCTACACATTTCCCATTAATAGTATTTAGTGTCAACAAATTCACTAAATTATCCCCGCGTTCTAGTTCCTTACGATTCGGAGCCTTTAATTCCTCTTCTGCTGACATGTGGAAGAATTCCTTTACTTTGGCAATGACGCCTCTTTTTTTGAAACCATTCTGGGCATAATACATGCGCCAATACAATGATGGCAGCCTTACCTGACGCATCAAAACAGCAATATTCGCCCGTACCGGCAGTGAATAATACTGAACACGTTGTTCTTCAGAAACATATTCGGGATAGTACCGTTGTAAATAGTCAAGCCAAAATGAGACACCTCCCCCTGGCTCGGTGCCAGTGAGCTCATCAAAACGATTTTGCATAGAGTTCTCAATCCAGCTAATAAAATTTTCAGTCCACTTAATAGATTCCTCTGAGTATAATATTTCGGAATGGCCCAAAAGCCAATCTGTTGGTGTTCCAAAAACTGTCGATATCATATGAAGATTTTCAACAGAAGGAACTTTCTTTTGGTTTTCCCATTCAAAAACAGTCGATTTTGCATTAACTCTTAATAAATATGCTGTTTCAGATAAAGATATACCATACGCATTGCGTAAAGCTTTTAATCTCATCGGGAAAATATCCGTATATTTTTTCATTATATCTTCTTCAATCCTTTTTCTCCTATTATTTCATTGGCTTTAATAGTTGACACTACCATTAATGAATGATATGATTTAGTAAATCGAATATCCGTTAGTTTAATGAAAACTATTTATTTCGATTTTATTGATTTGTTTCGTTTTTATCAGCTTATTTCGTTTTTCTTATTCTTATTTTTCCTGTTTTTTGTTATTAACAATAAGTCTAAGAAAAACCATTGAAAGGAGACGTTTTTATGGAAAACAACGAAAAACTTATGCTCACAGCTGAAGACGTTGCAGAAATTCTGCAGGTCAAACCTTCCCGTGCCTATTCCATCATCCGGCAGATGAATACTGAATTGGCTGCTATGGGAAAATTGGTCATCCGCGGCCGCGTCAATCGTCGCTATTTCGAACAGAAAATTTCCATTTAAAAAGCTCCGCCCCGTGTTGCAGCACAGGTCCGGAGCTCATCAAAAAATACCATTTTTATTATATCAAAATTTTGTGAAAAAGTACATTTCATAGGAGGCATGATTATGAGCTCTTCTCAAACAATGATTGATATCCCCACCGTAACCAGCGGCCGTTTTTTAACTTTGCCGCCGACGGCGAAGGTCCTCTATTTTTACTTACTGATGTACGCGGATGACGACGGTATTGTCGATGCCTACGCTCCCATCCAAATCAGTCATACCCAATTTTCTGACTTGAATGAACTGGAACAAAAAGGCTACATCGTCTATCTCGAAAAGCCTACGCTCGGCTTTCTGCCAGATTACCTTCATCATAACCGCAATTTGGATATCCGGAGTAAAAAGGACAGCATCTACTTGCCGCTTTTAGCCGAAAAAATTCCAAACGCCAAAATTATGGTAGGCATCACCAATGGCAAAAGGAAATTTAAACAGATTATGCCGGTAAGTCAATACCTGGTCAAAGAACCAGAAAATAATGTCCCGGCTCTCGCTAATCATCAGGTCACGGGAAATCCCATGGAAATTACGGGAAATTCCATGGAAATCACAGGAAATCCCACGAGATTACACGAAGATGCCATGGCAGGCGCCACGGCAGCTGACACGGCAGCAGACATCCATTTACACGCTAACATAACACAACATAACATAACACAACCTAACTTAACTCAATTAACACAACATAACATAACAGAAAAGGTTGACGAGCTCTGCACACTTGATGATTTGCAAGCAGCAGGTTTCTCTGGGCCTGCCCTTTGTAAGCTTCGCAACACATTATTCAAAAGTCCCATTACCAAAAAAGAATTTCAGCAATATGTCAATGACAGCAAAACTAAAAAGAGTCCTATGGGCTATCTTTATAACGCTATACTCAAACACTATCAACCTTTATGACGACTTATCAGGAGGTGTTCACAGTATGTTGTGGAAACGAATTCATGCCATTGCCGGCCTGTCAGCGTTGATGAAGTGTCATCAAAATTCCTGCAGCTGGACAGACGGTCCTCCGGTAGCTCTTTTCCGTGCAGATGGCTGCTGGTGTGTGCGTTATGCTTCCGGCAACTGGTGGCACTACTCATTGAAGGACAGGGTATGGTTTTAGGTGGGTTGCAAGATACGCCTGTTGTTCGCACGCGAAGCAACAGGCTGTCTTGCCCAAAGGGGCGCTGCCCCCTTGGGAATCCCCCGGAAAGGATCCACAAATGAAAGAAGACCGCATTTTTTTTCGCGTCACAAATCTGCAAAAACAGCAGCTCCTCATCCACGCCCGCGAAGAGAATCTGACCCTGACGGATTACATCCTCCGCCATACGCTGGCCGATGAAAAAGCCCTCGACGATGAGGACAAGAATCTCGTAAAAGAACTCAATCGCATCGGCATCAATCTGAACCAAATCGCCCGTGCCCTCAATCGCGGCCAGAACTTCGCTGCCGAAGCCAAAGAAGTGCGCCAGCAAATCAAGAAACTCGACGCCTTCTGCGATGAAATCTTAGCGGCCCGCAAGGCCTATTTCCGAGAGCTGCGGCAGTATCACAAGGAATTCTTGAAACTCTGCCAGAACGAAAACAAAAGCCGGGAGCTGCTGAAGCAACTCGATGCTTCCATCCAGCTGAAAAAACTAGAGTTAAAAAAGCTGAAACTCTGCAAAGGAGGTGGCATCCATGGCCATCCTTAAAGCCCTGCCGAGCCGCCGCAATCCGCAGGCTATCCAGCAGTATCTGCTGCAGGAGAAAAAGCTCCGCAACAGTTTTATCAGCGGCTCCCAGGTGAGGGCCCGTAATTTCGGCAAACAGTTCGACCAGGTGCAGCAGCTCTACGGTAAAACGACGGGCCGCCGCTACTACCACTACATCCTCTCGTTCAGCCCGGAAGAAACGCAGCAGCTTTCGCCGCGTGAAGTCCATCAAATGGGCGTCGAATTGGCCGAGGAATTCTTCGGCAAACAGGGCTACCAGTTCGCCGTCGTCACCCACACCGATACGGATCATCTGCATGACCACATCGTCGTCAACGCCGTCAATCTGGAAACCGGCAAAAAGCTGCATACATCCCGGCAGGATCTGAAGCAAATAAAGAGCCGTGTCAACGAGCTCTGCCAAAGCCGGGGCCTGCAGCCAATCCCGCAGCGCAGCGAAGGCATTACGAACGGCGAATACTGGGCAGCAGCCCGCGGCCAGAACGTCTGGAAAGAGGAACTGCGGGAGGCTATCGATTGCGTCCGGCAGGAAGCGAAAAGTTACGATGATTTCAAGGCGGTACTGGAAAATGAATGGGGCGTCACCGTCACGCGCGACCACGGCCGGGGCATGACCTATACCCACCCCAACAACGGCAAGAAGGTCCGCGGCCAAAAACTAGGCCCGGCCTACGACAAACCCAGCCTGATGAAGGCCTTCGCGGCGGAAAAAGAAGCTGCCTATCACGCCCGCAGCCAGGACGACTACGAAGAACGTCACCGCAAGAAGGATAAGCTCGAACGAGTCGAAGAAGAAATGCATCGCGGCTGGAGCCTGTAAAGGAGGAATCAGCAAATGGCACTGACAAATAGAAACGGCCTGACGCCGGGACAAGTGACACTGCAGAAAGAAATTCTCGACCGGTTCAGCGCGCTGGAAGCCCAGAATACCGAGCTGAAAACGCAGAACGCCGCACTGGAAAATCATGTCGCTGAACTAAAGGAAGCGCTGCAGAAATTCCAGAAGGAAAGCGACGCCGGCCAGACCCATACTTTAGAAGAACTGCGGGCAGACATCCACCGGGCTGACGACAACGTCTTCTCTTTCGGTCAGGAAATCAGCGATAAACTGGAAGAACAGCATGGCCTGATCAAGCCCCTGCTCTTCGCGCTCCTGGCGTTTCTGCTCCTGAACTTCTTTCTCACCTACACGGCCGTCAAATCCGCCCGTCAGGCCCGCGACGGTGTCTATACCATCAATGAGCTCTTGCGCGGAGACACGTCTTTCTGGTATGATGCTGATAATCATCAGCTCTACGTCAGGGACCGCAGCGACACCGGGCAATAGCAGAAAGGAAAGAACCATGCCTGTCTATCGAGATGAAAAAACAAAAAAATACTATGCGAAATTTTATTACAAGGACTGGCGCGGCCAACGTCACCAAAAACTAAAACGCGGCTTTTCCCGTTCCCAGGAAGCCAAAAAGTACGAAAGGGATTTCCTCAACGAGCTGACTCAGGGCAGTTTGATTACCTTCGAGCATCTCTGCCAGCATTATCTCAGCGACAACGAAGGGCGCCTGAAACCGACGACGCAGTATACCAGTAAAAACATCATCCAGAACTGGCTCCTGCCCGTTTTTTCGGATATGCCCATCAACCAGATTACACCGCTTATGATCCGCAAATGGCAGACAGAACTAATGCAGCACAGCAACCTGGCGCCGACTTATCAACGCTCGATTAACACGAAATTGTCGGCCCTTTTCAACTACGCCGTCAAATACTACAACTTGCCGGAAAACCCTGTACGCAAGGCGGGAACCATCGGCAGCAGCCGTTCACCGCACCTTTCCTTCTGGACGCTTGACGAGTTCAAGACCTTCCTGAGTGGCTTGACCGATGAAGAGGATGTCAGCTTCCGCGTCGCTTTTACGACGCTTTTTTTTACGGGACTGCGCCTGGGCGAACTGCTGGCCCTCACACCGGCAGACTGCGATTTCCAAGCCCATACGCTGCGGATCAACAAGAATTACGTCCAAGTCACAGGGGCCAAGATAATCCAGACGCCGAAAACGTCTAAAAGCAACCGTACCATCAGCATCCCCCTCTTTCTGTGCAAAGTCCTGCAAACTCACATAAACCGCCTCTATTCGCCGGACCAGCGCATTTTTTTCAATCTCAACAAGAGCAGCCTCACCCGGAAATTAAAAGCGACGGCCAGGGAAACGGGCGTCAAAGTCATCCGGCTGCACGATCTGCGTCACTCTCATGCGTCGCTGCTCATCGAAATGGGCTTTTCCCCGTTGGTCATCGCCGACCGCCTGGGGCATGAAAAGATCACGACGACGCTGCAGATTTACTCGCACCTTTATCCTAATAAACAAGCCGAGGTTGCCGAGAAGTTAGATACTGTCGATTTCAATTTTTAGAAATTTTAGTATCAAAATAGTATCAAATCGCCTTTCCCGGGAAATGAAAAAAGCTCTGCAAACCGCATATTCATGCGATTTGCAGAGCTTGTAATTTCACGAATGAAATTATTTGAGTTCGACAGTAGCGCCAGCTTCTTCGAGTTTAGCTTTGAGAGCTTCAGCGTCAGCTTTAGCAACGCCTTCTTTAACAGCTTTCGGAGCGCCGTCAACGAGAGCTTTAGCGTCTTTCAAGCCGAGGCCGGTAACTTCACGGACAACTTTGATAACGCCGATCTTTTTGTCGCCAGCAGACTGGAGAATGACGTCAAATTCGGATTTTTCTTCAGCAGCAGCAGCGCCAGCAGCCGGAGCAGCAGCAACAGCAACCGGAGCAGCAGCGGAAACGCCGAATTTGTCTTCCATAGCTTTTACGAGTTCGGAAAGTTCGAGAACAGTCATATTTTCAATGGCTTCCATGATTTCTTCTTTAGTCATTTTGAAATACCTCCATAGTATCAATTTTTGAGTTTAATTTTTTAGTTATGTAAGCTAATTAAGCAGTTTCCTGTTCTGCTTTTTTAGCGCGTACAGCGTCAAGCACATAAACCATGTTGCGGATATTGCCCTGGAGTACGTTGACAAGGCCAGAGATAGGAGCCTGCATGCTGCCAACCAATTTTGCGAGGAGTTCTTCGCGGCTCGGCAAGCTTGCCAGAGCGTCAACAGCTGCAACATCAATGACCTGACCATCAACTAAGCCTGCTTTTACAGTCAAAGCTTCGGTCTTTGTTTCTTTGATGAATTCTTTGAGGATCTTAGCCGGAGCTACAGCGTCTTCTGCGGAAAATGCGAGAGCTGTCGGGCCTTCGAGAATTGCATCTAATGCGTTATAGCCGAGTTCGTCAGCGGCGATACGGGTCAACGTGTTTTTGATGACTTTGTATTCAACACCGCCTTCGCGGAACTTACGGCGAAGTTTCGTGACATCAGCTACGGTGAGGCCGGAGAAACCAACGAAAACAGCGCCCTGAGCGGACTGCAGTTTTTCTTTCATTTCTTCAACGACAGCGGCTTTTGCCGGAGAAACCGGATGATTTGCATATGTGGACATGAGTTCGATACACCTCCTTGAACTGGGATTTATATCGTCTTAGCAATCAAAAACGGCCTCATGGAAACCACGAGGCCGAACTAGTCAAAGTCAGATATCTGCTAGTTTCATAGCCTCAGATGGCGGACATACGTCCATTATACATACCTTCAGTCTACAGCTAAGAGAGATATTAATTTTCTTCTTTCTTTGCAGCACCTTTGATGCTGTACTGATTGATGTGGATGCCAGGGCCCATCGTGGAGCTAACCGTGATGGATTTGATGTACTGGCCTTTTGCACCCGACGGTTTAACTTTGATGAGCGTATCAACCAAAGCAGTCAGGTTGTCAACCAATTTATCTGCGTCGAAAGATTTTTTACCGATAGAAGAATGAATGTTGCCGGCTTTATCCGTGCGGTATTCAACTTTACCAGCTTTACTTTCGCTAACAGCTTTTGTAACGTCCATCGTGACAGTACCAACCTTCGGGTTAGGCATGAGGCCTTTAGGGCCGAGGATTTTACCGAGACGACCAACTTTACCCATCATGTTCGGAGTAGCGATTGCTACGTCGAATTCGAGCCAGCCACCTTTGATCTTTTCTACGAGATCATCAGCACCGACATAGTCAGCGCCAGCAGCTAAAGCTTCTTTTTCTTTATCGCCCTGAGCAAATACGAGGACGGTCTTGGATTTACCAGTGCCGTGGGGCAGTACCAAGGCGCCGCGGACCTGCTGGTCGGCGTATTTCGGATCTACGTTAAGGTTTACGGCCAATTCAACAGTTTCGTCGAATTTAGCAGTATCCATCTTTTTCAAGATGTCGATTGCTTCTGCAACATCATACTGTTTCTGTTTATCGAACAGTTTTGCAGCTTCAGCATATTTCTTGCCTACTTTTGCCATGTTTCTTCCTCCTTATGTGGTTTAGCGGGTTACCCCTTCCACGGGCAGAGAACCATCGAATTAGTCGACGATTTCGATACCCATGCTGCGAGCTGTACCTTCAATCATCTTCATAGCAGCTTCAACGTCGTTAGCGTTGAGGTCCGGCATCTTAGTCGTTGCGATTTCGCGGACTTTGTCGCGGCCCAATTTAGCTACTTTTTTCTTGTTCGGTTCGCCCGAAGCTTTGTCCAAACCTGCTGCTTTCTTCAAGAGAACGGCAGCCGGCGGTGTTTTCGTAATGAAAGTGAAGGAACGGTCTTCATAGACTGTGATTTCGACAGGGATGATGAAGCCAGCCTGTTTAGCTGTACGTTCGTTAAATTCCTTGACGAAAGCCATGATGTTGACACCAGCCTGGCCTAATGCAGGGCCAATCGGAGGCGCCGGAGTTGCTTTACCAGCTTCACACTGGAGTTTTACCATTCTTGCTACTTTTTTTGCCATGGTGAGTTACACCTCCTTACATTACAAGATGTGGTCAAACGAATCTTGCGATTCTCCCACTCGCGGCAAGTCGCCGCATTTAGAAGTATTTATTCCAGACCCTTCTCGATTTGAGAATAGTCGACTTCTACTGGAGTTTCTCGGCCAAACATATTGACAAGGCCTTTGACAGTCCCTTTTTCTTCATTGATTTCCGTTACGACGGCCATGCAATTTTCAAAAGGACCTTCGGTAATGCGCACTTCTTCGCCAACTTCGACAGAGATATGCGTTTTCGGTTCGCTTTCAATTCCCTGGGTCTTCAGAATCTTTTCGACTTCTTTCGGTTCCAGCGGAATCGGTTTAGTAGCCGAGCCAACAAACCCGGTGACACCCGGCGTATTGCGGACGACATACCAGGAACGGTCATTGACTTCCATTTCGATGAGAACGTAGCCAGGGAATACTTTCCGTTTGACTGTCCGTTTCTTACCGTCCTTGACGTCAATTTCATCTTCCATTGGAATGAGGATACGGTTAATGACGTTTTCCAAACCCATGGATTTGACTTTCTGTTCCAGCGTCTGCATTACTTTATTTTCATAACCAGAATACGTATGGATGACATACCATTTCATATCTGCTTCCATTTAAGCGCAAGCCCCCTATCCGACAACAAGCTGGAGTAACTTGAACAGCTGTGAAAATACGCCGTCAGCTACGCCAATGATTACCATTACGACGATTGTAGCGACGATGACCATAACCGTGTAGTTGATCAATTCCTTCTTCGTCGGCCAGATGACTTTTTTCATTTCTACCTTTACGCCAGATAAAAATGATTTGCCCGCGTTCTTCTTCTTGTTCTTATTCTTTTGTGCTGCTTTTTTAGCTGAAAGTGCCATATAACCTCTCACATCCAAATAAGATTAGCACAATCTTATTCAATCAATTATTTCGTTTCTTTGTGTAATGTTTCTTTTTTGCAGAACGGGCAGTATTTTTTCAGTTCCAAACGATCCGGGTTATTTTTCTTGTTTTTGTTCGTCCGGTAGTTACGCTGTTTGCATTCTGTGCATGCCAAAGTGATAGCTGTACGCATTCCTTACACCTCTCTTAAAAATAGTCACAAGCCTAGTGTTACGTAAGACTGCCTTTATAATGTATCACAACAGTCCCCTCTAAGTCAAGGAAATTTTTCTGTAACTTAAAAAAGCCAGGCGTTGGTAAACGCCTAACTTTAGCTATTCTAACATGTGACGACTGTTCTGTCAAGAGAGTTTCCATAATTCCATAGCGGGCCGCCCGCCGGGACGGCCCCTACGCACAAGGCCGCTGGCCGTGTATTTTTTTGTGACTTGTGGCCTGCGTCTATCGCGGCGCAGCCGCATCTGAATCGTACAACGCCGCCAGGGCGTCCTGGTATGGCCCCAAGATGCGTCCTACCTGTGCTTCTATGGCGTCCTGGCTGCCGTGGCGGTCACGGAGCATGGCCAGCCAGATATCTTCATCGACGAAGAGGTACTGCTCGTATGCGGCGGCGATGAGCTCTTTGGCAGACCCCATGGCGGCCAGGCCCTGTCCGTCCCGCTTCAAGGCTTCGCGAAAGGCCATCAGGCCCAGATCGAAGGTCTCCTGAAAGAGGTGGACGATGCCGTGACAAATGAAGGGATTCGTCAAATCCGCCTCTTCTGCCTGCTGCAAAAGCTGTATATGTTCCTGAAAATCACGCTGCCAATCCATAAATACCTCCCAAACATCAAACATCAAACATCAAACATCAAACATCAAACATCAAACCTATTATAATGGATTTCCGGCAAAAAAAGAAGCGGCCCTGCTGTCAGGAGGAGACAGGGCCGCTTCCGCGATAAATGGCTTGGGAATTTAGCCAGAGATTTTCTGTTGTGCCAGATAGGTTTCTTCCAGGACCTCCTTACCGGCAATGCCCGGTTGGGTCATTTCCTGCGGCGACAAGATGATGTCTATCTGTTCTTTTGTCAGATAGCCGTGTTCGAGGATGATTTCCCGGATGGGACGGCCTGTGGCATAGGCTTCCTTGGCCAGCATAGACGACCGTTCATAGCCGATGTGCGGCAAGAGGGCCGTGACGATGCCGACGCTGTGGTCGACCCAGGACTGGCAGGCTTCTTTATTGGCCTTGACGCCTTTGAGCAGGTATTTGACAAAGGCATGGACAGCATTGGTCAAATACTGCATGGAGTGGAAGAGATTGAAAGCCATGACCGGTTCCATGACATTCAGCTCGAACTGGCCGTTTTCGACGCCCAGGCTGATAGCCATGTCGTTGCCGATGATCTGGTAACACGTCTGGTCGAGGACTTCTGCCATGACCGGATTGACTTTGCCCGGCATGATGGAAGAACCAGGCTGACGAGCCGGCAGTTTCAATTCGTTGAGGCCGCAGCGTGGACCGGAAGCCATGAGGCGGAAATCGTTGGCCATCTTGATGAGCATGAGGGCCGTAGCTTTCATGCTGCCCGATACTTCAGCAAAGATGTCCGTATTATTGGTCATGTCGATGAGGTTGCGGGCTGTGACATAGATATCACCGGTCAGCATGGAAAGTTTCGCAGCAACGGCTTTGATATAGGCCGGTTCGGCATTGAGGCCCGTGCCGACAGCCGTGCCGCCCATGTTGATGACATGGACGCCTTCGAGGGACCGGGAAATACGTCTGCGGCCGCGGGCGACAGCCGAAGCATAAGCGCCCATTTCCTGACCGAGCGTGATAGGAACGGCATCCTGCAAGTGGGTACGGCCCATCTTGATGACGTCTTTAAATTCGTCGGCTTTGACGTCCAGTTCTGTTTCCAGTTCTTTCAGCGCAGCCGTCAATTTCTTGCCTTTCATGCTCAGGCAGACTTTGATGCTCGTCGGGAAGACGTCGTTCGTCGACTGGGCCATGTTGGCGTGGTTGTTCGGCGAGATAAGGTCGTAACGGCCTTTTTCTTTGCCCATGATTTCCAAAGCCCGGTTGCACAATACTTCGTTCATGTTCATATTTACCGAAGTACCGGCACCCCCTTGGATCGGATCAACAGGGAACTGGTCCAGCCACTGACCGTCGATGATTTCACTGGCTGCCTGTACCAGGGCATTGCCGATTTTCTTGTCGAGCCGTCCCGTTTCCATGTTGGCGAGAGCAGCTGCTTTTTTGACAATGGCCATGGCCTGGATGAAGTCCGGATCCAGATGTTCCCCTGTAATATGGAAGTTTTCCATAGCTCGCATGGTCTGTACGCCATAATAAACATTATCCGATACATTCATTTCACCTAAAAAGTCATGTTCTGTTCTCATAATATCCTCCCCAATAACCCATTGATGCATTAAATATTTTGTATACAGTATTCAAGTAATAATTACAACGTTTCTGTTGCAATTAAATTCATACCCCTCCGGCGTCCCCACGCCGGTACATACAGAAAAGGCGCTGTTGAAATTGCTTCAACAGCGCCTTTGCCGTACGTACTATGAATTTACCTATATCATAGTGCATGTACCTGTACTTGTCAATATTTATTCCGTAACTTTATGTTTTATTTAGATTGATTACGGCTTATGCTTCTTCGATAGCGCCAGCCGGGCAGGAGTTCATGGCTTCCTGAGCAGCGTCATTGTTAGCTTCCGTCGATTCAGCGTAGGCTTCTGCCATACCCGTATCATCGTTCATGCGGAATACTTCTGGACACGTATTAACACACAGACCACAAGCAATGCACGTATCGTTTACTTTATATTTCATAATGAGTCACTCCTTTGACCGGACCTTCTATCCGGAAAATTTAGTCCAGTAAGTCATTCCTTACTGTGCCTATAGTATACCCCGGTTTCGGCCAAATGGCTGTTGTATTTACAACACTTTATCGATAAGATGCCTGATAAATAGCGACACAGTCGTCTTCACTCATAGGCATGCGGTCGGCCATGAATAATCCCGCCATAGCCGTCTTGGCATTATGGGCCATTTTATGGAATTCGTCGGGACTGATGCCGTAATCGGACATCTTGAGATTGGCGACGCCGCATTTTTCCTGTAATTCCTTCAGGGCATCGAGGAAGTCTTCCGGTTTCGCCGCATCAGGACGGCCCATATGGCGGGCCAGGATAATGAAGCGGTCGTCACAGACGTGGATGTCGATCATGTGTGAAAAATAAGCCAGGCTGATCATGATGAGGCCGGCACCGTGGGGCAGGGCCTGGTGATAGGCGCTGAGGGCGTGTTCCAGTGAGTGCTCACTCATATTGGAGCTGAGGCACATTTCCAGACCGCCGAGATAGTTACCGAAAGCGACGCGCTCCCGGGCCTTCATGTCGATGCCGTTCTGGACAGCCGTCGGCAAATAGGCGCTAATCTGGGAGATGGCTTCCAAGGCGACCATTTCACTCATCAGATTGGCTTTATTGGCCAGATAGCCCTCGATGTTGTGGAACAGGGCGTCGAACCCCTGATAAGCCGTGAATTTCGGCGGTACCGTCGCCATCAGTTCCGGGTCGATGATAGCCAGGACCGGAAACAGGGACGGGCCTTTGACAGGCGTCTTTTCATTCGTATCTTCATTGGTGATGACGCCGCCGGCATCGGTTTCCGAACCAGTCCCGGCCGTCGTCGTAATGGCTACGATAGGCAGAGGTTTTATGGCAATGGGCTTGCCCTTGCCCGTGCCCTGCGTGATGTAATCCCACAAATCACCGTCATTGGTCGCTACGACGGCAATCCCTTTGGCCGCATCGATACAGCTGCCGCCGCCTAAGGCCACGATGAAGTCACACTGATGTTCCCGAGCCATAGCACCGCCGCGCATGACCGTCGACTTTAAGGGATTGGCTTCGACCTGGTCGAAGAGGACCGTTTCGACGCCGGCTGTATGCAGTTCTTTTTCTGTCCGGTCCAGGTAGCCGTTGACCTTAGTCGATTTCCCATTGGAAATGACCAGCAAAGCTTTCTTGCCGGGAAGATCCTGTTCATGTAAATGGTTGAGCTGACCAGCACCAAATAACGCTTTCGTAGGGACAAACATCTGAAAAGACACGATGACACCACTCCTTGTCTGATACGAAAACAAGGCTGTGCAGAGAGAAAGAAATCCCTCTTGCGACAGCCCTGTCGGAAATATAAAATTTAATTTATGTGCTGATTATACTACAATATTTCATTATTATCAATCGTTTATTTTATTTTTTAATTATTTTTTCGGATGAAGCGAAATATCCGTTGCGGCATAGCCCGCATTGACGACCGCTTTCAAAAGGTCTTCGTCTTTGACGGAATCGTCGACGATGACTTCGGCTTCACCTCTCATCAGATTGACTTTCGCTTTCTTGACCCCTGGCACAGCTTCCAATGCCTGCGTCGCATGGTTGACACAGTTCTGACAAACCATACCGGAAATAGAAACGTATTTTTTTGTCCCCGAAACATCATCATGATGGAAAAGATTGCTGAAAAACCCCATAAGTCATATCTCCCCTCTCTATTTCATTAAAATAAAAATAGTAATTCTCATCATCATTATTATAAGGTCTCTTAAAATGGATTTCAAGTGGGATACTGTATACATGATTCCATATTTATGAATTATATTGACTATGATGTATGCATCATAGTACACTATAGTTGACGAAAAGTTTATTAAATTAAACTCTTTTGTTAATTTTATTAAAATTAAGGAAGTGATTATATGTCGTTTTTCCACACCAAATCCGTTGCCCAGCTCCATGCCGATTCTGAAAATTCAAACCTCAACAAAGATTTAGGCGTCATGGACCTGACATTTCTTGGCGTTGGCGGCATCATCGGTGCCGGCATTTTCGTCTTGACAGGTATTGCAGCTGCCAAATACGCCGGTCCGGCTATTTCTATTTCTTTTGCCCTGGCAGGTCTCCTCTGTATCCTCGTCGGTCTCGCTTACAGTGAATTCGCCTCCATGATTCCTTCATCAGGCAGTGTCTATTCCTATACTTTTGCCTCCCTTGGCGAAGGCATGGCCTTTCTCACCGGCTGGTCCCTGCTCCTCGGCTACACGGTCACAGGCAGTGCCGTTGCCGTCGGCTTTTCCGGCTACCTGGCGGGCATCCTCAAATCGTACGGCTATATCATCCCGGAAGTTCTCTTAAAGACCCCGGCTGAAGGAGGCATCATCAATCTTCCGGCAGTCATCATCATCCTCCTGCTGGCCTTGGTCCTGATCCGCGGGACAGAACAGAGTGCTAAACTGAATACGGCCCTGGTCTTCATCACCCTGGCCGCCATCATCTCCTTCATCTGCATCGCCACACCTCATGTGGAAATGACCAACTTCAAACCCTTCGCACCCTTCGGCGTCCAGGGTATCCTGAGCGGTACGGCCATTGTCTTCTTCTCGTACATGGGCTTCGACGCCGTCGCCACATCGGCTGAAGAATGTAAGAAACCGGAACGCGACCTGCCGATTGGCATCATTCTTTCTGTCTTCATCTGTATGTGCCTCTACGTCGCCATGGCCCTCTCCCTGACCGGTGCCATCAACTATACGGACCTGAATACGCCGGAACCGGTCGCCCATGCCCTGCGTATCCTCCACTGGCCGGGCGTGGCCAATCTCGTCGCCGTCGGCGCCATTGCCGGCATCATCCCGACGCTCATCGTCTATCTCTTCGGTCAGGCGCGCATCTTCTTCGCCGTCTCCCGCGACGGTCTCCTGCCGGCAAGCATCGGCAAGATCCATCCGAAATACCATACGCCATACCTGGTCACGATCATCGGCTCCGTAACGATTGCCATCATCGCCGGCTTCGTACCGCTGATGCACATCGTCGAACTGTCGAATACAGGTGTCCTCGCCGTCTTCCTCCTGAACTTCATCAGTCTCTGGCACATGCGCCGCAAACACCCGGAAGCACCGCGCAAATTCCACTGCCCCTGTCTCCCTGTCGTCGCCGTCGTCGGCGTCATCGTCTGCGGCTACCTGATTTACGCCCTCTCCACCCTGACCCATCTCCTCTTCTTAGGCTGGATGGTCCTGGGCCTCATCATCTACTTCGCCTACAGCAGCAAGCACAGCATGAGCAGTAAAGAGCAGTAAAGTGAATTAAAGGGATTGTCGCACGAAGGTTTTTGCCATCATGCACAATCCCTTTTTCACGTCGTTTGCCGTGGGTCGTGATTCGTTTGCCGTGAAGGTTTAAAATTTATGGGAAACTTCGTCAAACGAACCACGCCAAACGAACCACAAAAGGGGCTAGTCGCTTAATGCGACAGCCCCTTTTTTCTTATCTCTTAATCCCGAAGGCCTGGAAACCGGGATAGATACCCTGGCCGTGCAATTCATCTTCAATCTGCAAGAGGCGGTTGTATTTTGCTACGCGTTCGCTGCGGTTCGGCGCGCCGCTCTTGATTTGTGCCGTATTCAGGGCGACCGCCAGATCGGCGATGGATGTGTCTTCTGTTTCGCCGGAACGGTGGGAAACGATGGCCCGATAACCGGCGCGATGGGCCATTTTGATAGCTTCCAACGTTTCCGATACGGAGCCAATCTGATTGAGTTTGATAAGGATGGCATTGCCGCAGCCCTGGGCAATCCCCTTGGCCAGGCGTTTCGTATTGGTTACGAATAAGTCGTCACCGACGAGCTGTACGCGCTGTCCCAAAACCTTAGTCAAAGCTGTCCAGCCATCCCAGTCTTCTTCATCCAAGCCATCTTCGATGGAATAAATGGGATATGCCTGGGACATTTTCTGCCAATGGGCGATAAGTTCATCTGTTGTGAAAGACTGGCCGCTCTTGGGCAGGACGTAGACGCCCTGTTTCGGTCCCTTCCATTCGCTGGCAGCGGCATCGAGGGCCAGGACAAAATCTTTCCCCGGTTCATAACCGGCTTTTTCGATAGCCTGGAGGATGTACTGGATAGCTTCTTCATCGCTGGCCAAATCGGGAGCAAAACCGCCTTCATCACCGACGGAAGTAGCTAATCCCTTGGCCTTCAAGAGACCTGCCAGCGCATGATAGACTTCGGAGCACCAACGCAGACCTTCCCGGAAAGAAGGAGCGCCTGCCGGCATGATCATGAATTCCTGGACATCGACGGTATTGGCCGCATGGGCACCGCCATTCAGGATATTCATCATGGGGACAGGCAGGTAGTTGCCATTGACGCCGCCGAGGAAACGGTAGAGGGGAATCCCCAGGGACGCAGCAGCCGCACGGGCGCAGGCCAGCGATACGGCTAAGATGGCATTGGCACCGAGCCGGGATTTGTCCGGCGTGCCATCGGCGTGGATCATCAAGCTGTCGACACCGTACGTATCAAAAGGATCCTGACCTCTCAGGACGTCCTGTAAAACTGTATTGACATGGCTGACGGCCTGGGTGACACCTTTGCCGCCAAAGCGCTGGACATCGCCGTCACGCAGTTCCAAGGCTTCAAACTGCCCCGTCGAAGCGCCGCTGGGAGCGGCACTTCGGCCCAAGGTCCCGTCGGATAACAACACATCGGCCTGCACCGTAGGATTGCCGCGCGAATCAAGAATTTCCCGGCCGATGACTTTTTCAATGCGAATATCTTTCATAATAAAACCTCCTCTATCCATGAATAAGGTATGACGAATACCATTTGTTCAGTATCTTTACAACTATATTATACAATATAAGTATTCTTTCGCATAATACTTTACGAGAATCACTGTTATTATAATTGGACATATTCAGTCCATCATTTATAAAAGGGCTTGTCGCACGACGACAAGCCCTTTAAAGTTGTTAGTGGTTAGCAGTTAGTTGTTAGCGGATGGCTTTAAATTTGAAGGTTTTCTCTGCAAACTACAAACTATACTCGCATGATGGCAGAAACCTTCGTGCGACAGCCCCTTTTTAGTGGTTCATAGGGGACGCCCAAAGCCTTTTTGGCCCGTCAGGTGCCGACCCTCGGAAGGCACAGGACGGTTGCCAGAACGGACAGCTGTAGCGAGCGTCCCGGCTCTCCTGCTAGGAGAGCTGTCAGCGCAGCTGACTGAGAGGTTGCTTTTGAATCTGGAAATTCAACCTCTCCGGCCCATTGGGCCACCTCCCCTATCAGGGGAGGCTTGGCGCTCTGCAATCGGCGGGCCGCCCCTACGAACCACGAACCACGAGCCACGAACCACGAGCCACGAACCACGAGCCACGAGCCACTAATCTCTCAGCCAGCGGCGGATATCGTCTTCGGCATCTTCGATGGTCGTACCCAGGAGGGCCAGGCTCTTGCCGAGTTTGGCCGTCGGGCAGAGAGCATGGATGTCTTCCAGGCTGTGACCGACGCCGCTGCCTTCATGGGTGCAGAAAGGATAAATCGTCTTATCCGTGAAGTCGTGGCTTTCCAGGAACGTCCACAAGGCCATGGGCATAGTGCCGCACCAGTTGGGATAGCCCAGGAAGATGACGTCGTAGTCATTGATGTTGTCAATATCCTTTTCCAGAGCCGGCCGGGCATTGTCAGCTTTTTCTTTCTTGGCAATCTGGACGACTTCCTGATAGTCATTGGGATAGACCGAAGCCGTGCGGATATGGAAGAGGTCGCCACCCGTAAAGACGCGCAGCATCTGTGCCGCCCGTTCCGTATTGCCTACGGGCAGGTCGACAATCTTACCGCTGACATAGTTCATGCCGGCGTGTGAAAAATATGCAATGAGGCATTTCTTACCTTGATAATCCATCAGTCAATCAAACCTCCCTGATATGTTTGACTTAAAAATTCCCGATACAGTTTTCATTATACGGCAAAAATGGCCGTCATTCAATCACTATCATGAATGACGGCCATTTTATTTTATCATGCCTGCCCGGCGCCCAGTATCTTTCCAAGGCCCATATAATGTAGTAAAATAGAGTTTGTCAATAGATTACTATGCTAAGCAATACAAGGAGGTCCCTTTATGGCTCATGTAAATGAAAACTACTTAAAACTCCCCGGCAACTATCTTTTTGCAACCATTGCAAAAAAAGTTGAAGCTTATTCCAAAGCACATCCGGAAGCGAATATCATCCGCCTCGGCATCGGCGACGTCACCCGTCCCCTGGCCCCGGCTATCATCGACGCCATGCACAAGGCCGTCGACGAAATGGGCAAAGCCGAAACCTTCCGCGGCTACGGTCCGGAACAGGGCTATGACTTCCTCCGTCAGGCTATCATCGACGGCGACTACAAGACGCGCGGCATCGACCTCGATCTGGACGAAGTCTTCGTCGGCGATGGCGCCAAGACCGATGTCGCCTGCATCCAGGAAATCTTCGGCGACGACCTGAAATTCGCCGTAGCCGACCCGGTATACCCGGTTTACCTCGACTCCAACGTCATGTTCGGCCATACCGGCGAATGGAACGCTGAAAAAGGCATCTACGACGGCGTCGTCTATCTCCCATGCACTCCGGAAAACGGCTTCAAAGCCGAACCGCCGAAGGAAAAAGTCGACATCGTCTACCTCTGCAACCCGTCCAACCCGACCGGCACGGCCATGAGCAAGGAAGAATTGGCCAACTGGGTCAAAGCCGCCAAAGAAAACAACTTCATCATCATCTACGATTCGGCTTATGAAACGTACATCACCGAACCGGACGTTCCCCACAGCATCTTTGAAATCGAAGGCGCTAAAGAAGTAGCCATCGAACTCCGCTCCTACTCCAAGTGCGCCGGCTTCACGGGTACGCGCTGCTCCTATGTCGTCGTCCCCCATGCCTGCGTCGCTTACAAGAAAGACGGCACGGCTGTCGAACTCAATCCCTTGTGGAACCGCCGTCAGTGCACCTTCTTCAACGGCACGCCGTACATCGTCCAGCGCGCAGCTGAAGCTTACTACAGCCCGGAAGGCCAGAAACAGTGCCTGGCTGACGTCGAATACTACATGGAAAACGCCCACATCATCCGCGACGGCCTGACCGAAGCCGGCTTCACCGTCTACGGCGCTACCAACTCGCCGTACGCCTGGGTACAGACGCCGAACGGCATGAAGAGCTGGGATTTCTTCGACCTGCTCCTAGAAAAAGCCCACGTCGTCACGACACCGGGTTCGGGCTTTGGCCCCCACGGCGAAGGCTATCTCCGCCTGACCGCTTTCGGCACCAAAGAAAACACCGTCGAAGCTGTCAAACGCATTGCTGATTTAAAATTATTCAAATAAAGGTGGTTTAACCATTGAGTACCAATCTGGAAGTAGGCATCGTCGGCCTGCCGAATGTCGGTAAGAGCACGCTGTTCAACGCGATTACTAAGGCCGGCGCAGAAGCGGCAAACTATCCCTTCTGCACGATTGAACCGAATGTCGGTGTCGTAGAAGTCCCGGATAAACGCATCCAGGTCCTGACCGACATGTACAAACCGAAAAAAACAATTCCCGCTGTCATGCGCTTCGTCGATATCGCCGGCCTCGTCGCCGGTGCCTCCAAGGGCGAAGGCCTGGGCAACAAGTTCCTCAGCCACATCCGTGAAACCGATGCCATCGCTGAAGTCGTCCGCTGCTTCGAAGACTCGAACATCACCCACGTCGACGGCTCCATCGACCCGATCCGCGACATCGAAACAATCAATACGGAACTGTGCCTGGCCGACCTGGAATCGGCCCAGAAACGGGCGGACCGCATCGCCAAAGTCGCTCAGTGTGGCGACAAGGACGCCAAAGTCGAATACGCCGTCCTGAAAAAAGTCCTGGCCTGCCTGGAAAACGGCGACCCGGCCCGCAAAGCCGGCCTGACAAAAGATGAACTGCCGCAGGTCAAAGAACTCAACCTCCTGACCTTGAAGCCGATCATCTACATCGCCAACGTCGCAGAAGACGAAGCAGGCAATCCCGATGCCAACCCCAACGTCAAACGCGTCGAAGAATACGCCGCCAAGGAAGGCGCTCAGGTCGTCGCCGTCTCGGCCAAGATTGAAGCCGAAATCGCCGAACTGCCGGACGACGAAGCCGAAGTCTTCCTGGAAGAACTGGGCCTGCCCGAATCGGGCCTGGACAAGCTGATCAAAGCCAGCTATTCCCTGTTGGGTCTGATCAACTTCTTCACGGCCGGATCTGACGAAGTCCGCGCCTGGACCATCGTCAACGGCACGAAAGCCCAGAAAGCAGCCGGTAAGATCCACACCGACATCGAACGCGGCTTCATCCGCGCCGAAATCGTTTCCTACGACGACCTCATCGCCTGCGGCAGCGAACAAGCTGCCAAAGAAAAAGGCCTTGTTCGTCTGGAAGGGAAAGATTACGTCATGCAAGACGGAGATGTCACATACTTCCGCTTTAATGTATAGGAAAAAAAGGCTTGTCGCATATGCGACAAGCCTTTTTAAGTGGCTAGCAGTTAGGGGTTAGCGGATGGGTTTTAAATTTAAAAACCATCTGCTACAAACTACAAACTCCGTACTACAAACTAGTATCGTCCTCCCGATGTTTTGGGCGTGGTTCCCGTTCATCTGTCAATCCGGCAATGTAATCGAGTGAGGTGTGGTACAGCCTTGCCAGCTGGATCAACTTTTCTACGGGGATCTTCCTTTTCCCCAATTCATACATGCCGTATCCAACTTGTGAACACTTCAAGATTTTTGCCACGTCGGCCTGAGAAAGCCTTGCTTCCAACCGAAGCGTCTTTAAGCGGCTGTAGTATTTCATGTCATCACCTGTTTTCATAGATCTAGGACTATAATAAGTACATTAGTAAATTCCTTGATTCTATTATAGTAAATATATAAAAAGACGGCAACGATTATTATGAATATAATCGTTGCCGTCTTTGCAATTTGACTTCCCCTCTATGAAATAATTAGCCGATTTCTACTAATTTTCCAGGATTCATGATGTTATTCGGATCCAAAGCCTTCTTGATGGCTTTAATGACGTTAAGTTCCGCCTGCGGTGTGCAAAGGGCAAATTCTTCTAATTTTTTATAGCCAATGCCGTGTTCACCGGACATCTTGCCGCCCAGGGCATAGACGCGCGGGAAGAGGTCGCGATGGAAGGCCTTGATCTTCTGGAACCATTCTTCCGGCGACAAGCCTTTGGCATTCAGAGGCAGGACGTGGATGTTGCCATCGCCGATGTGAGCGACCGTGACGCAGTAGAGGTCGTATTTTTCGCGCAGTTCCGGAATTTGTTTGGTGATTTCCGGAATCTTGTCCAAGGGGACGACGAAGTCTTCCGTCTGGAACATCTTGTCGACGTCGCGGGCGGCTTCGGCGAACTGCTTGCGCAGGGTCCAAATCCGTTTATCCGCTTCAAATTCGTCGATCGAGCCGTTGGCTTCCGCCAAGTCGCAGAGCTGTTCCATCTTGCGGTCCGAGTCGTCTTCGCTGAACGATTCGACCGTGACGATGACGTAATCACAGCCTTCGTCGACATGAGGCATCTTCATGTCCAGGAATTTGCAGGTCATGCGCAGGGCTTCATTGTCCATAAATTCGATGCTCGTCGGGTCGATGCCGGCTTTGAGGATCTTATTGGGCAGGGCAAAGGCTTCTTCATCGGTCTTGAAAACGCAGACCATATTGAAGGCATACGGCGGCATGGGACGGAGTTTGACCGTGACTTCCGTAATGATGCCCAGCGTGCCTTCGGAACCGGCAAAGAGCTGTTCCAGGCAGAGGCCGGTAGAACTCTTCTTGAGGCGGGCACCGGCGTCGAGGATGTCCCCTGTCGGCGTAACGACTTTCAGGCTGTAGATCTGATGGCGCGTCGTGCCGTATTTAACGGCTTTATTGCCGCCGGCATTGTTGGCGACGTTGCCGCCGATCATGCTGCTGTCGGCACTGGACGGGTCCCCGGCATAGAGGAGGCCGTGTTTGGCAGCTTCACGCTGCAAGTCCCCAGTGATGACGCCAGTCTGGCAGACAGCATACATATTGTCGGCATCGAATTTGAGGATCTGATTCATCCGTTCCAATTCGACGACCATGCCGTGATAAACAGGAATAGCACCACAGGCAACACCGGAACCAGCCGAGCGCGGCGTAATCGGAACGAGGTACTTATTGGCCAATTTGACGATAGCGGCCACTTCTTCCGTCGAGCCCGGGAAGACGACGACTTCCGGTTTATGGAAATAATGGGAGTTCCCTTCTTCGTCTGTCTGGTATCTTTCCAAATAATCTTCATCCGTCTTGACGTATTTATCACCGACGACCTGACGTAATTCTGCTAATAATTCCGGCGTAACCGGGTTAAACTGTGCTGCCATATATAAACGCTTCCTTTCTATCGGAATCTTTCCGTATGCTTTAAAGATATAATAAGTTTATCCTCCGAATGGGAGTTGAGCATAGTATACCACGTAGCAGAAACTTGTAAAGCCCGTTTTCTTGACATTTTTAAAAAATGAATCAAGAAAACGGGCTTTTTGAAACCACACATCGGGATGGATACGTAAAGTTTTACGTTTTACGCTATTTCCAATCCTAAAGTTTATATTTATTTTTCATATCTTCCATGCACGGACAGTTTTAAGACTCCGAAAGGGCTTCCCACTTTTCATAAGCCTCATCGAGCTGGGCCTGGGCCACTTCGTATTCCTTCGTCAATTCCATCATGGCGTCGGCATCGGTCTGGTTCTGAGGCATATTCATCTGCACTTCATACATCTTGATGGTCGCTTCCAGTTCGGCAATCTTCATCTCGATTTTTTCCAGCTTGGCCGCCTGGCCATAAGCCGGGGCCTTGGCCGGCGCTTTCACGGCCGGTGCCGGTTCCGCCTTCCTGGCTGCCGGAGCGGCCTCTTTTTCATGAGCCGGCGAGGAGCCCTGCCCTTCGGCTGCCGCCTTTTCTGCCGCTTCCTGGGCTTCACGGACCTTTTCCCGGTAATAACTGTAATTGCCGACGTATTCCGTGAGCTGCTTATGTTCCAGGACCAGCGTCCGCTGGGTAATCTTGTCGAGGAAATAACGGTCATGGGATACGACGAGGTACGTCCCGCCGAAATCCAGCAAAGCCTGTTCCAGCACTTCCCTCGTCGGGATGTCGAGATGGTTCGTCGGTTCGTCGAGGATAAGGAAATTCGGCCCCTGCAGGAAAAGCTTCAACAGGGCCAGCCGGGCCTGTTCGCCGCCGCTGAGGCTGTCGATGACCTTGAAGACATCGTCGCCGCGGAACATGAAGCGCCCCAGGACGGACCGGGCTTCTTCTTCGCCATAACTGAAATCGTTCATGATTTCATCGAGGACCGTCCAGGCCCCGTGCAAATCCGTGTGTTCCTGGGCAAAATAGCCGATATGGACGCGGCTGCCCAAGGTAATATGGCCGTCTGTCGGTTCCTTTTCGCCCATGATCATGCGGATGAGCGTCGTCTTCCCCGTCCCATTGGGGCCGATGAGGGAAGCCGCTTCGCCGCGGCGCAGGAGGAGCGATAAATGGTCGAACAACTGGCGGTCAGCAAAGCCGCCGCTGACCTTGTCCAGGACCAGGACTTTCTGGCCGCACTCTTCGACGGGCTTGAAATTGAAGTGCAGCGACTCATCTTCGGGCTGCCATTCGATGCGTTCCAACCGGTCCAGCTGGGACTGGCGCCCGCGGGCCTGCTTGGCCTTGATGCCGGCTTTGTATTTGCGGATATATTCTTCCGTTTCGTGGATGTGTTCCTGCTGCTTCTTATAGGCCTTTTCCAGGGCCTTCTGCTGCTGGGCATGCTGCTCGACATAGCGCGAATAATTGCCCTTGTATTTAGTTACCTTGCCGTGGGACAGTTCGAGGATGCCCGTCGCCACGCGGTCGAGGAAATAACGGTCATGGGATACGATGAGGATGCCGCCGCCATAAGACAAGAGATAGCTTTCCAGCCATTCCAGCATGTCCACGTCGAGATGGTTCGTCGGTTCATCGAGGAACAAATAATCCGGCCGGCGGACGAGGGCCTTGGCCAGATTGATGCGCGTCTTCTGGCCGCCAGAAAAGCTCTGAACCGGCCGGTCCATGTCGGCTTCCGAAAAGCCCAGGCCCTGGACGATTTTCCGCGACATCGATTCGTATTCATAGCCGCCGAGCCACTCGAACCGTTCCTGCATGCGGGCATAGCGGTTCATCAAGCCTTCATCATCGGGATGGGCCTGCATGGCCTTTTCAACAGCCTTCAAATCCTTTTCCAGCTTCATGACGTCCTGCCAGGCCTCGGTAATCGTCTGGCGCAAGGTCACATCGTCGGCGTAGGTGATATCCTGCTGCAAATAGCCGATGGATTCACCTTCCGAAACGACAAAGGCCCCGTTGTCGTAGTCCTCTTCGCCCATGAGGCACTTGAGCAGCGTCGACTTCCCGGCCCCATTGGCCCCGATGAGGCCGATCCGTTCGCCCCGGCGGATTTCAAAACTCACATCATGGAATACCGTATGCACTCCAAAAGACTTACTCAATTTCTGTACTTTAATACTACCCATCTATACAATCCTGCCCTTCCTGGCATACTGACGATAAAACAAAAAAAGAGCCGCCCGCGACTCCTATCTTGAGCGGCTACTCCTGTAGCAATTCATGAAGGCCGACCGTCCCGCGGCAAGACCCCTTTTCACATACCTATTATACCGTCAACCCTCAATCATCGTCAAGACTCGGATTCCGATGCGGTTTCGCCGCCTCCAGGAATCTGGAGATAATACTTCAATTATATATCTAGTATAAAAGGAGATAGAGTCACTCCCGACATGTAGGCCAACAGAAACCTCATCGTCAGTCGCTTTTCCTTAGTCTGCCCTGCTATCTACGCTAGATCTGGTCATCCAATAAATAATCAACAATATTCCAAACACAGGTACTAAGATTACAAACATCCAATAACCACTTTTATTCACGTCATGCAATCTTTTTACACTAATAACTATTACTAGCCAGGAAAAAAGAAATTGATATAAAATCAAAAATAAAGATACAGAAATTGAAATAAATAGATTATCCAAAAGATGGGAAAAATGCAAAGACAATAGAATAACACTTAAAATAACTACCCCAAATAAATAAACCCCATTAAGATACAAAAGCCGTCTTCGATATTCTGATAAATTTATATGTCCTTGAAAAGAAAAATACTTTTTCCATATCTCTTTCTGTTTTAACATCCCTAACCTACCTTTTGACAGCTAAAAAAATCAAATAAGACTCCCAAATATATTATAGTGGCTATAGTGGCTTGGTTCTGCTAAGTGTTCAGTAAAATAAGCAAAAATCTTTCCGTAAAATAAGTAAAAGCGTCATCGCTTAATAAGATTAGCAGTAAGAATACTCCCATCAACACCAACACCCAAGATATACCTACAAAAATATATTTTATTATTCGCTTCCCCATAGACACATTAATCACCTGCTTCAAATCTCACAGCTAATAACGAAGTGTATCTATATCATTACGACCATGTGCCATCTATCATAAACAGCGTGATTATCGTATTCTTTAATCTTCATCAAGAACGATGCTACATCCACTTATTTTCCACATAAAAACCTTAACACCAAATAAGCCAACATGAATAATAAGTATCCAAAGAGTGAAGGTAATCCTTTCTTTTTCTCTTGAAATTTTTCTTTATATCCCAGTTTCTTGTATAACAAGACATTCCCTATAATTGTACAAAACAATCCAGTCATAATTCCAAGATAAAACCACTGCCCATTGAAATTTCTATATATCATCACATAGATACATCCTAATAAAGACAAGAAAACCAAAAGACATCCACCAAGATAAAATATACTATAAGGCAATATTCTTAAATATATTCTTTTAAATTTTTTTGTAATCAGATCAAATAATATATATGCAATTACTGTAACAAAAGCAATTTGTATAGCCATTGGCTTTAAGCCGTGTAAAAACTGCACATATTTCACCTCATTCACAAGTAGATTTATTATTTTGCATTGGCACATCTATTCCCAATATCCCCGTGTTATAAAATTCATCTTCAAGTCTTATAATCAACGTATTTAAAGGTAGATACCAATAAGAATCACCATAATTCCAGCTATGATTAATGTTTTGTACCCTTTCATTACGGCTATTTCATGTTTAGTTAGAGAACAATTAGGCTTTAAATACTTTTGACGATTTTTCATTTCATATCCATAGCCAATTGTACCTAGTCCATAACATATGACACCTATTGTCTCTAATACCGGAGAATACATAATGTTCATAACATGAAGTATACTTAAAAATGGTCCTAAGATAAATAAAAACAAAGCTAAACATCTTAATAATAAATCTTGTGGATACATGCGGTTTCGATCCCAGTATATACCTACTGTGCAGATAATTATAAAAAAAATAACCGCAGAGCCTAAAATATATGGATATATTGAAAGCGGCACTCGTCCTCCATAACCTCGCACGTTACTGATTATCCCCTTATCTGTGTAGTAGTATATCTTATAATTCCATATTCTCTCGATATTATTTTGGGCCATAAAAAAAACTAAATTATAATAAATTTTTACGACAATACGCAATAATATACAAAATAGCAAATATCGCACCAACAAAAATAATTAGTGGCGTTTCCAATTGATCAAGCAAAGCCATTTTGATAATGTTTACAGAAAAAAATGCATATTATAAAAACACCAATATAGTGTTTTATTTGGTTGGCTCGAGATTTATCTTTTTTCTTTCTAAATATTTTTCTGGATACCAGTACTTCTTATAAAAAAATTCAAATATTGATTGAGAACTTTTTCTTAAATCTTGACGACAATATAAGATTTTTTTATAAAATATAATAATTGCTCCCACCGTAGTACTGCCGAAAAAAGCAATCATGAATAAGCCTGCCAAAATCCCCAATCCATCACTTTTAGGATTAATAAATTCATAAAGCAATGGAGGCAAGGCGACTATCCCCATTACTAAAAAAGCAAAAGGTATCATAACAGGCATTTCTTTAACAGAATTTCTTTTTTTCACAACAATCGCCTGCCCTTGTCTTTATCTTACTTGTGTTCTGCCTTTGCCTTTTGAAGTAAATTTTTTTTCGCCACTAACCCTTTTTCAAACAGCCGTAGTGGAACTCCCTTTAAAATAGTTTCGCCAACAGCTGTCCAAATTCCTTTATTTTTCTCGGATTCCGATGCGGCTTCGCCGCGTCAATTTCATGATTGTATTACGACCATGCCCCATCTGTCATAAATTCCGGCTATGTACATGATTCACTCGGGACGCCTTAACAGGACGTCCCCTACGATATCGCATAGAAGCGATGAAAATGAACACAGCCGCAGTTCGCAGATGGCAGGCCGTAAAAAAATACACAGCCTGCGGCCGTTTCGTAGGGGCTTCCACGTGGGAAGCCCGCTAGAGAGATTTCACCACAGCCTAGCCGAGTATAATGGCTTTTTTTACGAGCTACGGATCACTAACAACGAACCACAGCCTTTTGAGGGGCGCTCCTGCGCTTTATTTCCAGAGTCTGTCACGGCGAAGCCGCTTCTGAGTCCGAATATTATTAATGTAATATTTTTTTCAGAAGCATAACTATAGCCAATAATAGTGAATATTTAAGAAAATAAAACATCTCTTTCCGATGCTTTTTATATGAATCTGCACCATGAATATACTTATCTAAGTTACTTTCAGCATAAGAAAATAACATAAATCCTAGCCCAAACAATACAAAAAAAATTTCACCACTAATCCCATCTAATATAATTGCTGTTGCAATACCCAATATAGATATGCCTGAAACCACTCCTCCTAATAAATAAGGAACACTATATTTATAATAGTGTAAATAAGTTTTATTAATGCTTTTCAAGAAAATCCATATTATATAGCCGAAAGTGATTGTAAATACGATAACATTCACGATATCCCTATAATTCAACATCACCTTATTCCTCCACAACTAAATTGCAATAAAATTTCACTTCTCCAAATATTGATGAAGTTCTGCCTCTATTTGCTTTAAATTGGCAGGAGCACAATATCCCGTTAAAGCATCATCTTTATTGGGATATAATTTTTTTATTTCATCAGGTATATCATAAAATTTATTTTGTTCAACATCATACAAATAAGGACGATAATACCAATAATCAATACCATCAATGAACGAATAAGCCCCTAATGCCGGATCACATATTGGGACCTCTCCATTTTTGTGATAAAACTGAACAATAGCAAGGTGCCCTATATTTCCAATAACGTTCAATATTCCGTAACTAGGAGTCCTAAGTTTGACTGGCGTCTCATCTTTTAACGATACTAGTTCTTCTGTATTCCCTTTGTTGAGCAGAACAGTTTTGCCCTCAATGCCCCAGCCGCTAACCCTGTCCGTGGAATCTAACTTCAATATCTTTTCATCGTGGCTATCCTTTTGTAGTAACGTAAGAAATTCACCTCTTCTTAAAAACACCCGATCATCACTTGTAATTAAAGGAGTTTCATTCCTTTCCATTTGAATTTGTTCTATCTGAAAATCAATCTTGTTAATTTTATACAAATAAACTCCTGATAAAACATAATATGCTTCATCACTAATATAAATTTTAGGATAGGCCCCGTTTCTTATCCGCTTATCACTCAATGTTTCCAGGACAACCCGCCTGGGAAGATTATCTGGAACAATCACTTTAAAAACTAATTCGTTAGGTAATTTTGAATTGATATACGCCACGAGAATTTTATCACCATCAATTTTACAGTCACAAGCATGCTGATTAATACTTTCTGGAGAAACAAGCTTACTTTTATTCAAGGCTATATGACTATATGCATCTTTTGGGTTTACAAAAATATAATAGTCTTTTGAATTAATTTCAAGAACCGTTGATGGGCTCCATTCGAGTTCCTTTTTTCCACGACTTAGCATCAACCATACAAAAAATAAAATAAATATAAGGATGCCAATCATTACCGTAAATTTAGTCTTCCTCTGGATTGTCAATTTTTGAAACCAAGCCACTTGCATTCCCCCAATACTTCAATTTCTCCCCTAATTAAAACGCCCCCACTTTATTGTGTTTCCGTAACAGCAAAATGCAAATTGCTGTAATAAATAAAAAAAGGAAAAAAATCGGAGTTCCTAAAATAAACCGAGATAGCATCCATAATATTATACAAGCATAGCCTAAACGTATCTTTTCCGACATGTAAAAACATCGCAACCAAGAAGTTATTAATAAGATTTCAAATCCATAGCTAACGATAATCTGAAAAATCATTAACATCTGACTAAGAAAGGTATTATCTAAATATAAGTATCGAAAAAAATATACAGTTACATTCAAGAAACCCAATAAAAATACCAAACAGATAGATTTTATAAAATTTAGTAAAGTAATACTTTTATGAATATCAAAAGTATTTTTCTTATATTGCATCCAAAAAATATTAAAAAAAACAACTATATAGGTACCTATTTTGATTATTGTATATTGATTAATAGAAATCATGCTTCCAACTTCTTCCTCAGTACAAATATAATTTGAGTCATTTTTCTTAATACTAGAACATTTTTATTGCAATTATTATAAATAAGATAACCGCGTATTTTATAAATCTTAGGGTCTCAGCTCTAAAATAACTATATTTCTCCTTATTATGTGTATATTTAGCTAGATTGCTTTCACCTAAGCAAAAAAATGCAAATCCAACAATAACAGAAACGAAAAAAAAGTTTCCCCCAGCAATATCTATTGCAATATTGCATACTATCCCTATTGCAGAAATACCAATAACAATCCCACCTATGACATAAGGAACGCTATACTTATAACAATACAAATACAACTTGTTGATTCCTCTAAAAAAACATTCCAGACAATATAAATAGAGGTTGCCAAAAATACACCTACCACAATGCAGTCTTTTGGACTCATACATTCGCCTCCTACCTCTCGAGCGTCTCTTTTTGCATATTTTGCTACCAAGTGATTCTCTGCCATAATATTATTTCTGATGCTTAATTTCTCCCGTAATACAACAAGCTAAATTCAAAAAAATAAACTAATATTTATCGCGATGCATACAGCCATTGCCAAGATAAGCAGTTTATAAAACTTACGTACAGTTGATATGTCTTTATTTTTCTTTCGGCAATATCGTTCTCGAGCGTATAATCCTAAAAATAGCCACAAGAACAATAAGGTCATCGTTACATCCCACGCAATGGCTCGATAAAACCAGGTTTTAATTTTTTCCTGTTTTTTTTAATGGTTCAAAGATAAATAAATAAGGGACTGTGTTTTCTATATAATTGGGCTTTTTACCGTTTCCACATATATACATCTACATCCGAATCCTGATAACTCCCTTGAGAATACGCTACACTTATCAACTTTTTTCTAATTTCCCTTTCCTCCATTGTTAAATCCGCTTCTGTTAAAATTAATACATTATCCTTCCCTGTTTTTATATAATGTTTTTCTTTATAATTATTTATTATTTTATCATTGCCAGGAAAGATTTTTATAATCTCATCTTTAGTATCTACAATATAAAAACCATAATGTCCTACAGCATAAATCACGTTATCCTTTGTTAATGAAGACTTTAAGTTATCATCAATAATCTGACCTGTTTCTCCATCTTTTAAAGAAGCACCCAAAATATCTTCAATATAAAAGCATGACTTGGGTAACAATGACTGTATTTTATCTATCAGTTCAATCTGAAAAATCCAAGTAAATGGCAAAGTAGCAACATATATAGGAAACAAAAATAAAAGAACCATAAATATGGTGACGACTATCTCTTTTTTCTTCATCACATTCTCAAACTCCCTACACTTGCATATTAATTTCCATCATATAAACATAGGGCTGCATGACCCTATATTTTTCCGCAGTAATTGCCATCTCACGCTTTTAAGCTACCAAAATCTGATAGCTGATACATTCTCCTTAAATAAATTCGCCAACAGCTGTCAGATTTCCTTTATTTTTCCCGGATTCCGATGCGGCTTCGCCGCGTCAATTTCATGATTGTATTACGACCATGTGCCATCTGTCATAAATTCCGGCTATGTACAGGATTCACAACGGTACGCCCTTTGGGCGTCCCCTACGGTATCGCATAGAGGCGATGAAAATGAACGCAGACCGTAAAAAAATAACCACGCGGCTCATGAACCGCGTGGTTATCGTATTCTTTATGATGACAAGATGGATTCATTATGACATGTTGTTGATCCGCTGTTTTTTACGCAGCCATTCCGAAAATATTTCAACGACCGTCACCATTCCTACCATCCCCCATAACAAGGCTCCGGCAGCGGCCCATTCATAATGCATCATCGCCAAAATCAGCGGGGTACCGATGCCACCGGCACCGACCAGACCCAGGATGGCAGCATCACGCAGATTGATATCTAACCGGTACAGGATAGCCGCTCCGTAACGAGGTCCCAATTGGGGCAGGACAGCCCAACGGATAGATCGCACGGCAGAAACCCCCATGACCCGGCATGCGCGGTACGGCTCCAGATGAATATCGTCGATAGCGATGAGGAACCGCTTGGCCAGGAGGCCCACACTGCACAGAGTCAGGGTCAGCACACCGGCAAAAGGCCCAGGACCGGTAACGCGAATCCACATCAAGCCATATACAAAGACGGGAACAGTGCGGATGAGCAACAATATCAGCCGGGAAGCCAGTGCTGCTGGTGCAGGAAAGAGCCGGAAACTAGCGGTAAAGGAAAACCAGGCAGCAATGACCGTTCCCCCTAGTGTACCCAGAAAAGCAATGCAAAATGTTTCATATAATAACCAGGGAACGCCATCATGAGCTAAAGAACATATCATAGACCAGTCGGGATGAATGATTCCCTGTACCATAGCCGCAGCGGCTGCCATTCCCTTCCCATCTGTATCTGGCAGAACCAGCGTCTGAAAAGAGGAAAGAAATAACCCGGCCAATACTAGTCCCAATACCGTCTTTTCTGTCCGGGATAAATGTCTTTTACCAGAAAGGACCTGGCGCAGCCATTCACTGACTCCTTCGGTCAATATGACAACCCCATATAACAGTAATAGAATCATGCCAACTTCACTGTATTCGCGCCAGGCCAGCCTTTCATTCAGCAACAGGCCGATACCACCGGCCCCGACGTAGCCAAGGATAGCCGCATGACGCACATTGGCTTCCAGCATATACAATACATTAATCAGATATCCTGCCAGCACCACCGGAAGGATAGTGCGAATGAACGCCCGCAGACGGCTGCATCCCGCCGCTTCCAGCGCTTTGGCTGCCTTCTGGTCAGCATTTTCCATATCTTCATAACCCATACGGGCCATGACCGCTGTCGTATATATGCTCAGGGCCAGTGTCCCTGCCAGCGTTCCCAAGCCGACGAGAAAGGTGCACAAAAGTGCCAGGATCAGAGCCGGGATAGTACGGATGAGATGGATGACTGCCTTGAACGGAACACGCAGCCAGGCATGAGGATTGAGATAGGCACTGGCAAAGGAGCCCCCCACCAATCCCAGCACAGCTCCGATGCCTGTACCGGCCAGGGACATCTGCACCGTGGCCCAAAGTGGTGCCAGTACGATCCGGCCATAGGACATATCCGGAGGTATCATGGCTCCGGCAATATCGAAGAAACGCACACCTCGCCGCAATAAGAGTGATAAAGACACGCCGGCACTTTCCCCGCAGAGGATAGTTAATGCCAGAAACAGCAGCACCATGACCGTACGGCGCAAGGAATACCTCATGACGTCTGCCTCCCATACAAGGCCTGCAGCCGGTCTTCTGTCCAGTCTGCCGGGGCCCCGTCAAAAAATATCCGTCCATCTTTCAACCCGATAATCCGGTCCGACCAGGTCCGTGCCTGTTCCACGTTATGGCTGTTCATGACGACGGTAAGACCCTGTTCTTTTTGCAGCCTGCACATGAGCTCTAATACCTGCCGGGCTGTTAGCGGGTCCAGCGAGGCGACCGGTTCATCGGCCAGGAGAATCGTAGCATCCTGCATCAGCGTCCGGGCAATAGCTACACGCTGTTTTTGTCCTCCACTCAGGGCATGAGCCAGCGTCTGGCTATATTCTTCCATTCCCACAGCTTCCAATGCCGCCAGCGCTTTTTCTTTTTCCACCCGAGGGAAGAAACCTGACAGGGCCCGCCAGAGCGGAATCCGGGCCAAGCAGCCATTGAGCACATTCTGCAAACACGTACACGTATCGACAAGACAGAAATCTTGGAAAATCATGCCGACCCGCTGTTGAATAGTCCGTCGCTTCCGGCTTTTCAGCGTATCGAATCGAACTTCGTCAATCCAGACTTCTCCTGAATCAGGACATACCATATGATTGAACAGGCGAAGTAGCGTTGTCTTACCGGCACCGCTGGGACCAATGACCGATACGAACTGTCCGGCCGGAATCGTAAAAGATATATCACGCAGGACAGGCTTTCCTTTCTTATATGACTGGCAGATGTGTTTTAATTCCAGCATAACCATGATTCTTCCCCTTTTCACATCATTATTTCAATTCTTTTTGAACTTTTCGTTCGCCATCATAATCCGAACTCTGTGCCCAGTCATATCCTTTATGACCCAGTGTCTGTAATACCTTCAAGCCTTCATCGGTCTTTCCGATTTCAATGAGCGATTCGCCCAGAGCCTTGCGGAAATTTTCATCCTGCATGACCTTGCTGGTCTTGCTGACACTGACCGTATCATTATAAATCTTATCCGTTACGCCAATGACGCCGGTCTGAGACCAGATATCCGCCGTACCGCCAAATTTTTCCTGCCAGTTTTTGGCCATATGGGCGCGGATATGTGAATAAGCCACGATGACATCCACCTGTCCCGATGCCAGGCGCGCTGTCAAAGTCGTATATGAATCAGACTGTACGACATGGGACAGATCAGAAATCTTCTTGCCATAATTATCCTTCAACCACAATGACGGATACAGATACCCCGAAGCAGATGCCGGACTCATGACGCCCCAGGTCAAGTCATTCAATTCATCCCATGTTGGCTTTTCCCCCCGTTTTACCTTGGCAAGAAGCGCCTGCCCTTTGGCACTGGGCCCGACAACGATTGCCGATCGATAATACTTTACCAAATCCTTCTTGAACGCTTCCGGTGTGCCGTTATTCCAAACAGACAAATCTGTCGTATCCTTGTCAATGCCCTGGCGTAGAGCCGTCAACAGTACATCAACATCGTTGTCATACATGACATACGTAGCGCCGGAAATGAAACCCATATCGGCACTGCCCGAACTCAGCGCTTCTCCGACAGCATTATAAGAGGTACCGACATTGATAGTTACTTTCTTGATATTGTATCCTTTTTCCTTCATTTTTTCCTGAATCATCTTCCCCAGCGGTTCCGTTTTCGTCTGGATGGTATCAGCATCCTGATAAGGAGATACGGCAATTTTTAATTCTTCTACCTCTTTCGACCCGCTCTTCTGCGTATCGCTGCTGCCACAACCAGACAGGAATACACAACTCATAAGCAGTGCAGATATCAAGACTTGCCATTTTTTCATCATCATCGACTCCTCACAACAATATAATAATACACATTACAGCCATACAAAAAAAGAGAGGTCCCTGCGTCCCTCTCCGTACAACCAGTCCATGCGACAAAAAGGGACTATGATTCCCACATAACGGTCGGCGTCTCTGGCACCCTCTCAGTCCGGCACACGAACTCCCTCGCATGTTGGTCGTTAATATTACTATATAACAAATCCAGGGAGCTCCCCCAAGATTCATATTCAGACCTCTTTTAGTATAATATATGCAATTTGCAAATTCAAGGTAAACAATACCGTCTGACGGTGTCAACATATTAGGGGAATTTCTTGAATAAGAAAAAGGTCTTTGAAACTTGACAATAATCCATAGTTCATGCTATAATATTTTTCGTACCAAACACATGGGGGTATAGCTCAGCTGGGAGAGCGCTTGCATGGCATGCAAGAGGTCAGGAGTTCGATCCTCCTTGTCTCCACCATTCAGAAATCAAAGGTCAGCCGAATCCTTCGGATTCGGCTGACCTTTTGTATCCACAGCTTTACAGAGCGGGATTTTACAACGTCTTAGATAAAAACAGCGCGGCTGCAACACCCTAATCAGTGCTGCAACCGCGCTGTTTTTACTGTTTGCGTATTAGTTCAGTATGACGTACAGGACATCGTTGGCCATCTTGTTGCTTGATACAGGTTTCCAGCCGACGTCTCTAAGCTGGCGTCCCTTGCCATCCCAGGATTGGTAATAGTATATCCATTGGCCATTGCGCTTCGTGAACTGGTATTTTCTGGCTTCGATATTTTCATTTTCATTCTCTTTGTATACATTAACCCTCAGTTTTGGATTAGTGATAGCTCCACCGATAACATAAGAACCCTTATCCACATACCATGCAGCGGGCCAACCATCTACATTGCCGCAATCAGCAATCTTAATCAGCGGTGCGGCTTCGGCAGTGCTTACAGGAACGGCGACCTGAATGCACAGCATCATCAGTCCAGCAAATAAGAATACAAACAGCTTCTTCATTTAAATTCCCCCTTGATGGTTATATATACAGCAGTTTACAGCGATGGAGATACAACCTAAGCACAACAGATCCTAAACAGCCAGATTAAAATGGCACAGAAATCTCTCTGCTACAATGGTAGTTGAAAATAATTTCCTCCGTGGCTGCCGGGGAAGCAGATACTGTGGTAGGCAAGCAAAGAAAACTGGGCCTCGCCATGCTGGTGGACTACTTACCTGATGCCTAGAGGAATCAATAAGATTTTTTCATATTCATTTAATTCTACATTACGGCGTATACTCCTCCTAATAAAATAAAAAATCTCATAAACACCACCGTACAAGAAAAGCCGGTCGAATGAACGTATCTGTCATTCGACCGGCTTTCTCTTATATTCAAACTATTTATAGCTATCACATAGTGTGTCGTCAGATCTTTGCGTACTCGAGGATGGCGCGCTTGTCGTACATACGCTCGTAATAGGTCTGATAGTCGCCGCTGATGATGCCCATCCACCAGTCACGGTGCTCGAGGTACCACTTGACGGTCTTCTTGATGCCGTCCTCGAATTTCGTCTCCGGCTCCCAGCCGAGCTCTGTGTGGATCTTCGTCGGGTCGATGGCGTAGCGGCGGTCGTGGCCCTTGCGGTCGGTGACATGCTCGATGAGGTCTTCGGACTTGCCGAGCTCCTTGAGGATGGTCTTGACCACGTCGATGTTGGCGCGCTCATTGTGGCCGCCGATGTTGTAGACCTCGCCGACGCGGCCCTTCTGCAGGATGAGGTCGATGGCACGGCAGTGGTCCTCGACATAGAGCCAGTCGCGGACGTTCTTGCCGTCGCCGTAGACTGGCAGCTTCTTGTCGGACAGCGCGTTGATGATCATCAGCGGGATGAGCTTCTCCGGGAAGTGATACGGGCCGTAGTTGTTCGAGCAGCGCGAGATCGTCGTCGGGATCTTGTAGGTGCGGTGATACGCCATGACCAAGAGGTCCGCACCGGCCTTCGAAGCCGAATACGGGCTCGACGTCTTGAGGTTCGTCTCCTCCGTGAAGAACAGGTCCGGGCGGTCGAGGGGCAGGTCGCCGTAGACTTCATCCGTCGAGACCTGATGGTAGCGGTCGATGCCGTACTTGCGGCAGGCGTCGAGCAGCACGCTCGTGCCGATGACATTCGTCTGCAGGAAGATCTCCGGATTCTCGATGGAGCGGTCGACATGCGACTCTGCCGCGAAGTTGACGACGATGTCCGGCTTCTCCTGCTCAAAGATGCGGTAGACAGCCTGACGGTCCGCGATGTCCGCGCGAATGAACTTGAAGTTCTTCTTCTCCATCGCCGCCTCGAGCGTCTCAAGATTGCCCGCATACGTCAGCTTGTCGACGCAGATGATGCGGTCAGCCGGATGCTTCTTGAGCATATAGTAGATGAAGTTCGAACCGATGAAGCCGGCACCGCCGGTCACGATGATATTCATATATAGTCCCCCTGTATTTCAATTTATGTTATGGCAGAACAAAAGCCCCGCACTCCTTTTATTATACCGTAAATCCTAAAAGTGCGCGGGGTTTTTTGTTTCCTTTTATCGATTTTTCGTTTATTTTGTCACTTGAACTCGACAAACTCGTCGATGCGAGCGCCGCCCTTGATCATGGGTTCGACGAAACTGCGCCAGACGTTGAGGACGATGACGCGCGGATGGTCGCGGTCTTCGAGGGCTTTCTTGAGGGCTTCGGCAAATTCATCCTGTGTGGAGACGGACTCCGCCTGGATGCCGAAACACTCGGCGTACTTGACGTAGTCCATCGGGTAGTCGAGCTCGCAGGCGATGTAGCGCTCTTTGTACATGACCTTCTGGAGCTGGCGGATCATGCCGAGACTCCTGTTGTTGACGATCAGGGAGACGACGGGCAGATTCAGGCGAGCGATCGTGTAGAACTCATTGCCCGTCATCTTGATGCCGCCGTCACCGGCTACATGGATGACACGCCTGTCTTTGCCGTAGTAGAGCTGAGCGCCCATCGCGGCCGGCAGGCCGAATCCCATCGTGCCGAGGCCGCCGGAGGTCAGCCACGTCCGCGGCTCTTCGATGCGCAGGTGGAGCGCAGCCCACATCTGATGCTGCCCGACATCCGTCACAAAGGCGTACGGCTTGCCCTTCGTGCGCTGCATGACCTGATGCATCGCCCAAGGGACAGTCAGGCGGTTCTGGTGATAGTCGTAGGCATAGGAATCCTCCCACTTCTCGATCTGCTGCCACCAGTCCGTCAGGGCGGAATTCGGCTCATGCCGCATGAGCAGGGCAAGTATGGTCTTCATATCGCCGGCGAGGCCGAGCGAGTTGCCGACGTTCTTGTCGATCTCGGCCGGGTCGATGTCGATGTGGATGAACTTCGTGTTCTCCGTGTACTTGTCGAGATTGCCCGTCTGGCGGTCGCCGAAGCGGCTGCCGATGGCGATGACAAGGTCCGCCGCGGCAATCGCGTGATTAGCGGCCTTCTCGCCGTGCATGCCGGCAAAACCGAGTGACTGCGGGTGCGAGCGCGGTATCGCGCCGAGGCCCATGAGCGTGTGCACGACGGGCAGATGATACTTCTCGACAAAGGCGATGACTTCTTTCGTCGCTCCGGCAGAGATGACGCCGCCGCCGACGATGGCCACGGGTTTCTTCGCCCGGACAATCTCGTCGGCCGCCTCTGCCGCGCAGATCAGGAAGTCAGCATCCGGCTTTCCGTGATGCTCGGGCTCCACGCCCTGCGGCGCGTAGTCGACATCCATCTGGAAGAGATCGCGCGGCACATCGACGAGCACAGGGCCGGGACGACCATGACGCGCGAGCGCGAATGCCTTGCGCACCGTCGGCACGAGCTGGTCGGCCTTCTTGACCTTGAAGTTGTGCTTCGTGACAGGCATCGTAACGTCGAGGATGTCCGTCTCCTGGAACGCATCGCGCCCCAGGAGAGATGTGTCGACCTGCCCCGTGATGGCGACGACCGGGACAGAGTCCATGAAGGCCGTCGCGAGCCCCGTGACGAGATTCGTCGCGCCAGGGCCCGACGTCGCGATGCAGACGCCGACCTTGCCCGATGCACGCGCGTAGCCGTCGGCCGCATGCGCGGCATTCTGCTCATGTGTCACGAGGATTTCCCGGATGTCCGGGTTCTCATAGAATGCGTCGTAAAGCGGCAGGATCATGCCGCCCGGATAACCGAAAACCGTGTCGACTCCCTGCTCCTTGAGACAGAGAGCGACAGCCTGTGCTCCTTTCATCTGCCTTCCCCCTTCTGCCAGTGAGACTCCCTTTGCGGTAAGCGTCAGATGCGCTCGCAGATGACCTTCGTGATCTCTTCCGTATCGGCCTTCTTGAAGCCTTCCTTCCAGAGGTCTGGCGTGCGGTAGCCATCAGCGAGAGCCTTGTCGACAGCTGCTTCGATGGCCTTGGCCGCCTCTTCTTCGTGCAGCGAGTAGCGCAGCAGCATTGCGGCCGAGAGGATTGTGCCCATCGGGTTGGCAATGCCCTTGCCTGCGATGTCCGGTGCGCTGCCGTGGATTGGCTCATAGAGACTCGTGCTCGTGCCAATGGAGGCCGACGGCATCATGCCGATCGAGCCGCCGACGACGGCCGCCTCATCGGAGAGGATGTCGCCGAAGAGGTTGCCCGTGACGATGACATCGAACTGTGTCGGACGAATGGCCAGCTGCATCGCGCAGTTGTCGACGTAGAGGTTGTTGAGCTCGACATCGGGGTACGACTCGGCGAGCTTGGCCACCGTGCGGCGCCAGAGGCGCGACGTCGCGAGGACATTGGCCTTGTCGACTGACGTGACCTTGCCGCGGCGCAGCTTGGCCGTCTCGAAGGCGAGCTTCGCGATGCGGTCGACCTCGGGGACCGAGTAGTTCTCAAGGTCCCAGGCGCGCTCTGCACCATTGTGCTGCTCAGACTCGCATTTATCGCCAAAGTAGATGCCGCCGATGAGCTCGCGCACGATGACGAGGTCGACGCCCTTGACGAGTTCCGGCTTCAGCGGAGAGTACTCGACGAGCGCATCGGCCACCTTGACTGGGCGCAGGTTGGCATAGAGGCCGAGGTTCTTGCGCAGGCCGAGGATGGCCTTCTCGGGGCGCAGGGCCGGGTCGACATTGTCCCACTTGTCGCCGCCGACAGCACCGAAGAGAACGCCGTCCGATGCCTTGCACGCCTCGATCGTATCCTCCGGCAGCGGCGTGCCGAACTTGTCGTAGGCCGTGCCGCCGGCATCCTTATAGGTGTAGGAAAGCCCAAGGCCGAACTTCTCGTCGACCTTCTTGAGGACTTCTACCGCAGAATCCGTGATTTCCTTGCCGATACCATCGCCCGGTATCACTGTGATCTTATATGACATATGCTATTCCCTCTCTGCTCTATCCAAACGTCGTTGACTCTGTGCTCAGTCCTTCTGGCCCTTGATGTAGTTGATGAGGCCGCCTGCCTTGGCGATATCCTGCACGAAGCCCGGCAGCGGATGCGCGTGGAAGACGTCGCCCGTCGTCAGGTCTTCGATCGTGCCCGTCGCCGTGTCGACGCGCAGCTTGTCGCCCGCCTTGATCTTCTCGACATCTGAGCCGATCTCCAGGAGCGGCAGGCCGATGTTGATGCCGTTGCGATAGAAGATGCGCGCGAAGCTCGCGGCGATGACGACCGGGATGCCCGACGCCTTGATGGCGACCGGCGCATGCTCACGCGAGGAGCCGCAGCCGAAGTTGCGGCCGCCGACCATGATATCGCCCTCTTTGACATTCGGTGCGAAACTCTCATCGATGTCGACCATGCAGTGCTTGGCGAGCTCTTTCGGGTCGAACGTGTTGAGGTAGCGGGCCGGGATGATGACATCCGTATCGACATTGTCGCCGTAGCGCCATACTTTGCCTTCTAATTTCATATTATTTGACCTCCTCCGGTGTTGCGATGCGTCCTAAGATTGCACTCGCGGCTGCGACTTGCGGGCCGGCGAGGTAGACTTCACTGTCGACATGGCCCATGCGGCCGCGGAAATTGCGGTTCGTCGTCGAGACGCAGCGCTCGCCGGCAGCCATGATGCCCATGTAGCCGCCGAGGCACGGGCCGCAGGTCGGCGTCGAGACGGCACAGCCGGCATCGATGAACGTATCGATGTAGCCACGCTTCATCGACTCCTTGTAGATGGCCGGACTGCCCGGGATGACGATGCAGCGCACGCGGTCTGCGACCTTTTGGCCCTTGAGGATGGAAGCCGCAATCTCCATGTCCTCGAGGCGGCCGTTCGTGCAGGAGCCGATGATGACCTGATCGATCTCGATTGGCTCCTTGATATCCTCGACGCGCTTCGTGTTGCCCGGCAGGTGCGGGAAAGCGACGACCGGCTTGAGCTCCGAGAGGTTGATATCGACTTCACGGCAGTACTCAGCATCTTCGTCAGCGGCAACCGGCTCATACGGCTTCGTGACGCGGGCATCGACATAGGCCTTCGTGATCTCGTCGAACGGGAAGATGCCGGCCTTGCCGCCCGCCTCGATGGCCATGTTGGAGATGGTCAGGCGGTCCGTCATCGTCAGTGCCTTGACGCCTGGGCCAGCAAACTCGAGGGACTTGTAGAGCGCGCCATCGACGCCGATCATGCCGATGAGCGTCAGGATGACATCCTTGCCGGTGATGTCGGCCGGCTTCTCGCCCGTCAGGTTGACCTTGATGGCCTCCGGCACCTTGAACCAAGCCTTGCCCGTCGCCATGGCTGCGCCGAGGTCGGTCGAGCCGACGCCCGTCGAGAAGCCGTTGACGGCGCCGTACGTGCACGTATGTGAATCCGCGCCGATCGTCAGCATGCCCGGTGCGACGATGCCCTTCTCCGGCAGGATGACGTGCTCGATGCCCACGCGGCCCTGCTCGAAGTAGTTGACGATTTCGTACTTGTGCGCAAAATCACGGACGGTCTTCGCGAGCTCTGCCGACTTGATGTCCTTAGCCGGCTGGAAGTGATCCGGCACGAGTGCGATCTTCGTGTTGTCGAAGACCGGGCGGCCGATCTCCTCGAATTTCGCGATGGACGGCGGTGCCGTGATGTCGTTCGCAAGTACCATATCGAGCTCACAGGTCACGAGCTGACCGGCCTTCACGGAATCGAGGCCAGCGTGTTTCGCGAGAATCTTCTCGCTCATAGTCATACCCATAGTATGCCCTCCTAATATATGAATATCTATCGAGTATTGTCCGGTTATTGGAAAAAACTTCCCCGACGTATAGTTCGCCGGGGAAGCGTTGATTTCCTGTTCAGTTAGAAGGTGAATCAATCCTTGGAGAGATCTGCACCATCTTTGAGCCACGGCATCATAGCGCGCAGTTCCTTACCGACCTTCTCGATCGGATGCTCAGCATGGAGGCGGCGCTCCATGAGGAAGTTGACGCGGCCAGCAGCCTTGTTCTCAAGCAGCCAGTTGCGAGCAAACGTGCCGTCCTGGATTTCTTTGAGGACTTTCTTCATTTCCTTCTTCGTGTCTTCCGTGATGATGCGCGGGCCTACCATGTAGTCGCCATACTCAGCCGTATCGGAGCAGGACTGGCGCATCTTCGTGAAGCCGCCCTCGTAGCAGAGGTCAACGATGAGTTTCATCTCATGGAAGCACTCGAAGTATGCCATCTCTGGCGGATAACCTGCCTCAACGAGGACTTCGAAGCCCGTCTGCATCAGCTGGCAAACGCCGCCCATGAGGACTGCCTGCTCGCCGAAGAGGTCTTCTTCCGTCTCATCGCGGAACGTCGTCTGCAGTGCGCCGGCACGCAGAGCGCCGAGGCCTTTTGCATAAGCGAGGGCGAGATCGAAGCACTTGCCCGATGCATCCTGGTGTACAGCAAAGACAACCGGAACGCCGGAACCTTCCGTATACGTGCGGCGAACGAGATGGCCCGGGCCTTTCGGAGCGACCATGAATACATCGACATCAGCCGGCGGAACGATCTGCTGGTAATGGATGTTGAAGCCATGTGCGAAGACGAGAGCGCTGCCCGGCTTGAGGTTCGGTGCGATTTCCGTCTTGTAGACATCAGCCTGCTTCTCATCCGGGATCAGGACCGTCGTGATGTCAGCCTGCTTGACTGCCTCAGCGACCGTGTAGACCTTCAGGCCGTGCTCTTCAGCGACCTTCTTGGACTTGGAACCCTCATAGAGGCCGACGATGACGTTTGCACCGCTGTCCTTGAGGTTCAGGGCATGAGCGTGACCCTGGCTGCCGTAGCCGATGATCGCAATCGTCTTGCCATTCATGAGTTCCCAATTTGCATCCTGATCATAGTAAGTTTTTGCCATAATACTCTCTCTCCTCACAATGTTCATAGATTGTATGCTCTCCGCGTTCCAACGCTATGAGGCCGGTGCGTATGACTTCCGCAATCCCGTAAGGCTTCACGAGTCTCAGGAAAGCCGTGACCTTGTCGTCACTGCCCGTGATCTCGAAGACCAGCGTGTTGGATTCGACATCCACCACATGAGCCCGGAAAAGCTCTGCCATCTTCAAGACATCGAGCCGGTTGTTGTCATCCGCCTTGACCTTGATGAGTGTCATCCCGCGGCAAACAGCATTCTTCTCATCCAGACGCTGCACCGCACGGACAACCGGCATCTTCTCGAGCTGCTTGATCATCTGCTCGATGAGGTTCTCATCGCCATGCACGACGACCGTGATGCGCGAGAAATCCGGTGTCTCCGTGACGCCCACCGACAAGCTGTCGATGTTGAACTCGCGTCTGGAAAACATGCTTACAACACGCACGAGAACACCAGTCTGGTTCTCGACAAAGACCGACAAGACGTGTTTCATGGACCCATCTCCTCTTCGAATTGCTGATACCACGAATATTATATCACGGCGTCTCAGCAGATTCAATCTGTAATGCTGTAAACATGTATACATTATTACTCTGCACACATGATTTGTCAACACGTTCCTGTAACTTTTTTTCGATTTTCCGAGATTTTTTTATATCATCATCCCGTTATGATAGACATTCGAAGGGGGCTCTATTGTTCCACATGCATTCCTGTCCATTTTGGAGAGAGTTTCCCGAACCGATGCGACGATACGCCAGACACGGCAGTCATAATGTCCATGTATGTAATGCATAGCGCCTTTCTTGGCCGCAATCAGAGATTCATGCTACAATAAAACACAACCAATATTCCCGCATTCCATTCGCATAGAAAGGATTCTTCCTATCATGAACATCAAAAAGAAAGCACTGCCAATAAGACTGCCGCATGACGAGGTCTTAGCCTCGATAACAGAGCCGCTGCTGACCTGGTACGAGGGGCAGTCCACGCTGCGCTGCCTGCCCTGGCGCGAGGAGGTCACGCCGTATCACACCTGGCTTTCGGAAATCATGCTGCAGCAGACGCGCGCCTCGGCCGTCATCCCCTACTACACGCGCTTCCTCGAGGCACTGCCCGACATCGAGAGCCTCGCGCGCTGCGACGACGAGCTCCTCATGAAACTCTGGCAGGGACTCGGCTACTACAGCCGGGCGCGCAACCTCAAGAAGGCCGCCGGCGTGATCTGCGCAGCGTACGGCGGCCAGCTGCCCGCGGATTTTGCGGCATTGCTCGATCTACCGGGCATCGGCCGCTACACGGCCAGCGCCATCGGCTCGATTGCCTTCGGCCTGCCCCTGCCCGCCGTCGATGGCAACATCCTGCGCGTCACCATGCGCGTGCTGCAGTGTGGCGAGGACATCGCCCAGCCCGCCGTCCGTCGCGCCGTCGAGGAAGCGCTCGCACCGCATTACCCAAGCGGTCAGGCGGCAGGTGCCCTCAATCAGGCCTTCATGGACCTCGGCGCGACCATCTGCCTGCCGCACGGGGCGCCGCACTGCGCCGCCTGTCCGCTTGCCCGCCTCTGCCTCGCACACGATGCGGGCTCAGAGCAGCAGCTGCCGGTCAAGAGCAAGAAGGCAAAGCGCCGCGTCGAGCAGAAGACCGTGCTCCTATTGCACCAGGGCAGGGCACTGGCATTGACGAAGCGCCCGGACAAGGGGCTGCTCGCCGGCCTCTGGGAGTTGCCGAACCTGCCGGGCCATCTCACACAGGCAGAAGTCGGAGCATGGCTCGCGGCCCGCGGACTTCGCACCCTCACCATCGCTCGCCTGCCCGATGCGCGCCATATCTTCTCCCATGTCGAATGGCAGATGCAGGGCTGGGCCGTCGAGCTCGCATCCCCCGATGCAATGGTCGCCGAAGATGCGAGCCCGCTTGTCTGGGCCTCGCCCGAAGAACTCGCCGACACCTACAGCATTCCCTCTGCGTTCCAGTACTTCCTGCACGAACATCACGGATGACTCCCCACGCCTAATGCGCACAATAAAAAAGACGCCACCAAGGGCGTCTTTTTCTTTTATCGAATATCATGGCACGAGCTGAAGCAGGATGAAGATGACCAGCCCGATGCCCGAACCGACGATGGAACCGTTCATGCGGATCCACAAGAGGTCGGGCTCTACCTTGTCGTAGACGAGGTGGTTGAGCTGCTCGTCCGTCAAGCGGGCGAGCACGCTCTCGACGACGACGCCGACGAGTGTCTGCGCATGGAGCGCCGAGCGCGCGATGAGGTCGTAGAGGAAGCGGCCCACCGTATGGCGCAATTCATCATCTTCCTGCAGGAGGTGCAGGCCGCGGTCATACTCCGCCTCGATGATGTCGGCCAGCCGGCTGCGCAGCATCGGCAGATGCTCTTCGACGGCGTCGACCTGACGCGCAGCGTCGGCCTCAAGGTGGTCGCGCATGTGCGCTGCGGCCCGCCGCACGACCTCCTCGATTGGCAGATCGGCCACGAGGCTGTCGCGCAGCTCGTGCACGAGCTGATGGAACTCCGGCTCGGCATTGAGCACGGCCGTCTTCTCGTAGAAGAGCTCCAGCATATCCTGCTGCAGCTGTGAGTCGCGCGTGCCGAGCTCCTTGAGCATCGCCACGAGCTGCTTCTGCATGATGTTGGCCGCATCTTCGAGGTTGACGAGGTCCATGGCCTCCGCCAGCCCCGTCAGGAAGAGCGCTAAGGTGCTCTTGGCCTTCTCTTTCTCGTACTGCTCGAGCATCGACTCGATGGCCTTGGCCGTCTCCGGCCGCTCGGCCCGCACGCGCAGGTAAGCCGAGACGCGCTCGAGGAAGTCCTTGTCGCGCCCGCTCTGCTGCAGCCAGTGGCCGATATTTGCAAAGAGGTCCTCCGGCTCCATCGTGCTCAGGTAAGTGCGGATGCGCCGCGCAAACTCCGCCGCCCGCTTCTCGCTGTCTTTCTTGAGCAGGAAACCGCGCGCGTAGTGGTAGAGATGGTGCGAGACCTTGGCCCGCGTGTCGGGCTCGCCGAGCCACTTCATGAGCATCGGCATGAGGTGCAGGCGCTCCAAGTGGCGGAACACCTTGCGCCGCGAGAAGAACTCCTTCTGGACCATTGTCACCGATGCCTTGATGAAGGACTGGCGCCGCCGCGGCAGGATGGCCGTGTGATACGGGAAGCCGAGCGGCTTGCGGAAGAGTGCCGTGACGGCGAACCAGTCAGCGATGCCGCCGACGAGCGCCGCTTCCGCGCAGAAGAGGAACCCCGAGGCAAAGACTGAGTGCGGAAGCTGCAGGTGCACGAATAAGGCGAGCAGGAACACGAGGAACGCGAGGAAGAGCACGCGGTCCGCCTTGTTCCAGGATTTCGTCATGGCTCTCATAATCCCCACATCCTTTCTGCCGCCCAGACGAGGACGTAGAGGGCCATGCCGACAAGAGAGCCGACGATCGAGCCGTTGATGCGGATCATCTGCAGGTCATCCTGCACCTTGTCCTCCACGAAGGTGACGAGTGCGTCATCGCTGAACTCGTCGAGGCGCTCGCGGATGAGTCCCGGGATGAGCTCGTGGTGTTTCGTGAGCTCGCTCTCGATGAGGTCCTTGAGCATCCTGTCGAAGCGGTGCTGCCAGTTCTCCGAGTGTACAAAACCATCGATGCGCTGCTCGACGAAAGCGTTGAGGTTCGGCAGCCAGAAGGGTGCCTCTCCCTTGAGCGCATTCTCGATCCACGAGGCGATCAGGCCCTCGATGTCCATCTGCTCGAGCCATCTCTCCTTCCACTCCCCGAGCACGCCGCGCAGCGACGCATCGTTGCTGAAGGAGAGAACCATGCCCTCAAAGCCTGCCTTGAGGCGCGCATAGCCCTCGGTCTGCTCGCTCAGGAGGTCCTTGATGCCCTTCTTCGCCTTCTCGTTGAAGATGGCGAGGATTTCCTTGTCGTCGAGGCCGAGCGCCGACAGGACAAACGCACGGCCAGCCGATTCACCCTCGTACTCCTTGCGCAGGACCTTGATGTTGTCGAGCAGGACCTGCTGCATGGCAGGTGACTGCAGGACCTGCTCACTGATGCTCAGGACGCTGTGCAGGATGCGCTTGGCATGGCGTTCCTCGCCGAGCATGCGCACGAGCTCGATCAGGATGTTCTCGAGCGCGAGGCCCTGAAGGCCCTCGCGCACGGCAGGGGCCAGTTCCCTTGCGAGGCTCTCGCTGTCAAGATCGTTGACGATCTTGAGGACGACGGCATCGACGACCTCCACGACGCCCTCGCGGCCGCCGCGGTGCTCGAGATAGTCGACGAGCAAGCCCGCTGTGTCCTGGTCGCGGATGACGCGCATGATGTTCTCCGTGCTCAAGAGGTCATCGCTCGCGAATGTCACGATGGCATCCATGATGCGCTTCCTGTTGCGCCGCAGGACATCCGTGCGGTACGAGATGCCGAGCGGCTTGCGGCGCTGTGACGGCAAACCAGTCCGCCAGCCCGCCGATCGTCGCGGCCAGGAAACCGTGATGGAAGAGTCCTGCCGCAAAGCCGGAGCCGCCGGCCGCCAATGTGCCGACAAAGCCGGCAGCGCTGATGCCCAGTGCCAGATTCGCCTTATTTTTTTTCTGCAACCTTCACACCTCAGATTCTCGCGACGAGATCCTTGAGATACTTCTTGAACGGCGTGCCGAGGTCCTCGCGGCGCAGAGCGAACTCCACCGTCGCCTTGAGGAAGCCGAGCTTGTCACCGAGGTCGTAGCGCTTGCCTTCGAAGTCGTAAGCGTAGACGGCCTGCTGGCGCGCCAGTTCCTTGAGAGCATCCGTGAGCTGGATCTCGCCGCCCTTGCCGGGCTCTGTGTGCTCCAGGATGCCAAAGATTTCCGGACGGATAATGTAGCGGCCGAGCACGGCCATGCGGCTCGGCGCCTCCTCGAGGCTCGGCTTCTCGATCATGTCGCGCACGCGCATGAGGCGCGGGTCATCCGTCTTGTCCCCCGCGACGATACCGTAAGACGAGACCTTCTCGTCCGGTACCATCTGGCAGCCGAGCACCGAGCCGCCCGTCTTGTCGTAGACATCGATGAGCTGGCGCAGTGCCGGCTTCTCCGGATTGTAGACGACATCGTCGCCTAAGAGCACGGCAAACGGCTCATCGCCCATGAACGCCTTGGCGCAGAGGATGGCATCGCCGAGGCCGCGCATGTAGCGCTGTCGGATGTAGTGGATGCGGATGTTGGCCGTGTCCTGCACCATCTTCAGGAGGTCGAGCTTCCCCTTCTTCTTGAGCTCTGCCTCGAGCGTCGGCGCCGAGTCGAAGTGGTCCTCGATGGCGCGCTTGCCGTGGCCGCTGACGATGAGGATCTCCTCGATGCCGCTCGCGAGCGCCTCCTCGACGATGTACTGGATGGTCGGCTTGTCGACGATCGGCAGCATCTCCTTCGGTGTCGCCTTCGTGGCGGGCAGGAAGCGCGTGCCGTAGCCGGCTGCCGGAATGACTGCTTTTCTGATTTTCTGCATGTTGAATTCCCCTAACATCTTGTTTTTTTAGATTGTGGCAGTTCCCCATCTGCCACTTATACGATAACAATATATTATTATACACGATGCACGCCTTTTCCTGCTATGAAAAAAGCTGTCACAGTGATGTGACAGCTTCTTTTTGCAGATTTTGCTTATTTTTTGTGGAACACCCACATGTAGGCGGCGAAATCCGTGTCGATCTTCGGCACCTCGATGCCACTATACATGAGCTCATCACCGTAGAAGGACTTGCCCGCGAGGCTCAGTGCCTTGCTGCCTGCACCGTCATGCGAGAGTCCTTTTGCCGGGTAGTAAGCGGCCACTTCGTACTCTGCATCGGCGTCAAGCTGCTCGAGCTTCAGCGTGCGCAGCTCCGCTGCCGGCGTCGCGAGTGCCTTGAAGTAGACGAGGACGATCTCCTTGCCGTCTTTGGCGACAAACTCCCAGGCCGTCTCATTGCCCTTGCCTTCAAACGGCGTGAGCAGGCGGTAGAACTGGCCGAGCTGCATCGTCGGGCGGATCTTCTTGTAGAGCGCGATGTGGCTGCGGACCTCTGCCTTCTCCTCCTCGCTCATGCGCGTGATGTCCATCTCGTAGCCGTAGCAGCCCATCATCGCGGCGAACGCACGCGTCTGCATCGGCGTCACACGGCCGACTTGATGGTTCGGCGTCACGGAGACATGCGCGCCCATCGTGATGGGCGGGAAGACCATGCTCGTGCCGCTCTGGATGGAGAGGCGGCAGATGGCGTCCGTATCGTCGCTCGTCCAGGTCTGCGGCATGTAGTAGAGCATGCCCGCGTCGAAGCGGCCGCCGCCGCCCGAGCAGCTCTCAAACAGGACATCGGGATGCGTCTGCGTGATGCGCTCGAGAACGTCGTAGAGGCCGAGCACAAAGCGCGTGCGCACTTCGCCCTGGCGCTCTGGCGGCAGTTTGGACGAGAAGGCGTCCGTCAGATGGCGGTTGAAGTCCCACTTGACGTAGTCGATCGGTGCCGTGTCGAGGATCTTGCAGACGGAGTCGACGATGTAGTCGCGGACATCCGCGCGCGAGAGGTCGAGCACGAGCTGATGGCGGCTGAACGTCATCGGATACGACGGCGAGCGCAGCGCCCAGTCTGGATGCGCGCGGTAGAGGTCCGAGTCGACGGACACCATCTCCGGCTCGAACCAGAGGCCGAACTTGAGACCGCGCTTGTGCGCGCTCTCTGCCACGCCCTGCAGGCCGCCCTTGAGCTTCTCCATGTTAACGACCCAGTCGCCGAGCGAGCTGTTGTCGTCCTCGCGCTTGCCGAACCAGCCGTCGTCGAGCACCATGAGCTCGATGCCGAGGTCTTTGGCACAGGCCGCGAGGTTGTCCATCTTCGCATCGTCGAAGTCGAAGTACGTCGCCTCCCAGTTGTTGACGAGGATGGGGCGCACGGCGTCGCGGAACTTGCCGCGCACGATGTGGTGGCGCACAATCTCATGGAAGGCCTGACTCATGCCATTGAGACCCTCGGCGCTGTAAGCGAGCAGCGCCTCTGGCGTCTGGAAGGATTCGCCCGGCTCCAGATGCCAGCGGAACTCGAATGGGTTGATGCCGCCGACGACGCGCGTCGTGCCGAACTGCTCGACCTCCGTCTTGAGTGAGAACTCGCCGCTCCAGACGAGGCTGAAGCCGTAGACCTCACCGCTCTTCTCGCCCGCGTCCTTGCGCAAGAGCGCGAGGAACGGCGATGCTTGATGTGAGCTCGAGCCGCGGCGGCTCGCGCTCTCCTCGATGCCGTGCATGAGTGGCACACGCTCTGCCGTGCGCTCAGCGGCATGGCCGCCCCAGAGGTTCATGCGGTCGAAATCGTGGTCCGGCAGGTCAAGCGCGAAGCTCGCCGCATTGAGCAGGTCCATTGGCTCCTCGCCGCTGTTCTTGAGGCAGGCGCTGCGCGCGATGACATCTGCATCCGCAAAGATCGTGTATGAGAGCTCTGCCTCGAGCTTGCCCTTAGAGTCGGCCAGCGTGATCTTGAGCGTCTCCGCCTCATCATCTGCTGCGTACGCGGCCGGCAGGCCCGCGAGCGCCGGCTTGCCTTTCGTGATGATATAGTCCTTGTAGAAGAGCTCCGTCGTCGTCGTGCCGTCTGCAAGGCGCACCTCATAGGCTGGGATGCGATAGTCGACATGGCCGTAGCCCGGGTACTCCTGCGGCAGCACGTCGAGCGAGAACGTGCGCTCATTTTCATAGGCACCCGGCTGCGGCGAGAAGCCGCGGTCGAGCTCCTGGAACGGGCGGCTGTCGCGGAAAGTCCGCAGTTTCCTGCCCCAGTAACGGTGCATGAGGTAGCGGCCGCGGATGACCTGCAGCACATAGCTCATCTTCGCATTGCTCAGATGGAAGATGCCTGTCTTTTCATCAAACTGGATCATATGCTTATCGTGTCCTTTCCCTGCGTCAATCAGATGCCCTTGAAGTAGAACGAGAAGTGCTTCGTCTCATTCTTCACCGTGTATTCCGGCAGGACCGGAGCACCCCAGGTGTCGTCGCCGCCGACGCCGCACTGGCTGAGCGATGCGCGCAGGAAGGTGTGATGGACTTCTGGCAGATCGTAAGGATGGCGCGCGTTCTCGAGCTCATGCGCGCTGTACGGCAGGGCCGAAGCCTCGAACGGCTCCTCGTCCATGGCGAGGCGCACGCCGCGGCCGCGGTGATCCGTGACCTCGATCCAGCGGATGCCGCCATGGTTGCCCGTCTCCTGCGGCTGCAGGTACGGCTCGACCTCATCCTTGGCTGTCGTCTCGAAGATGCCGAGTCGAGCGCCGCGCTGGCGGTCTGCGTAGTTGTCGAGCGGGCCGTAGCCGTAGAAGCGCACCTGATCGTAGTCAGCCGGCAGCGTGAAGAGCATCGCGAAGTCCGGGATTTCCGGCAGACCCTCGACAGCATCGTAGTCGAGCTCGACTTTGATGGAAGCATCCTCGGCGACCGTATAGGTCATGCGGCAGGAAGAAAGCGGCTGCGTAGCCAGCTCATAGGTGAAGCGGACGGAGACGGAGCTTGCCTCGTACTCCTTCTGGCCGAGCTGGCCGAACCAGTCGAACTCGTGCCAGTTGCCCGCCTCGTCGAGCAGTTCCTTCTTGACGCAGCGGCGGTACAGGCTCAGTGAGCCAATGGGAAAGCTGGCAAAATCCACGGGTTTTCCGTCTTCA
>ENA-ORRO01000165-ORRO01000165.1-human-gut-metagenome-genome-assembly--contig:-NODE-165-length-57817-cov-109.170977_pt1 | contig 57817 bp, 43 predicted proteins | sample MGYA00242176_ERZ509136 | MGnify/ENA primary metagenome ERZ509136 (study PRJEB26280, sample SAMEA2338644) | human gut metagenome | biome: human gut; feature: human-associated habitat; material: faeces...
CTCCAAACTATATAATAAGGTGAAGAAGGCAAGCTTTGATGACAACAAGTTCGACCTGATAGAAGTGGCTAGCCTCGGCTGTTACTATTCTTGTGCCCAAGCCGTCAGCATGATGAATATATTCACTTTTGGTGACAGCAAGATGAAAGCCCTCAGACTGATGGCGCCCCATATCATAGATTTGCAGAATGCCACTATCATCTATCAGCAATTCAGTTTTGAAAGCGAAAAGCAAAAGGTAGGAGAAATATTAAGAAGCAGCAGAATATCTCCTCAAAACTTGCATATTCAATGAAAAAGCATTAATTTTGCACTCAAAAATTGCAAAATAAATGAATACAAAGATATTATCAAAAGACAAAGACCCGATGGGTGCCGCTATCCTTGATTATCAGAAATCGGGAAGAGCAGGAAGATTACGTGTGCTCTCCTCTATGTTCGAAGAGGACGAAATGCCGGTGAAACATCTCTTCAGAAAAGTTGAGGAGATGCCGATGCTGGAGCAGAAGGCCTTGCAACTCACAAAAGGGCGTGTACTGGATATCGGAGCCGGCAGCGGCTGCCATACGCTCGCCTTGCAGGAGAAGGGCTTGGAGGTAAAAGCCATTGATATTTCTCCTCTGAGCTGCGAAGCGATGGAACTGAGAGGAGTAAAGGATGCGGAATGCATCAATCTTTTCGATGAACATCTGGAAACAGGCTTTGATACCATCCTCCTCCTGATGAACGGCACTGGCATTGCTGGGAAAATAGAAAACCTCCCTACCCTCTTCAACCGTCTCAAGGCTTTGCTCAACAAGGGCGGACAGATTCTTATCGATTCCTCCGACCTCAAATATATCTACGAAAATGAAGACGGAAGTTTCGACATCAATCTGAATGGTGCCTACTATGGTGAAGTGGATTATCAGATGATTTACAAAGACATTAAGGGAGACTGTTTCGACTGGCTCTACGTAGATTTCCCATTGCTCAAATCCATCGCCGAAACCTGCGGTCTGCATGGAGAACTCGTGGCAGAAGGCGAACATTACGACTATCTGGCTAGGATTTTCTAAGCATATAAAGATAAAAGGAGTTAAGATGATGGTCTTAACTCCTTTTTATCTTTTCTTTCTATTTAATCGTCGAAATCGTGACGTCTGAGAAATCATTCATATAATCCAGAATCTCCAGCGTATGGAACCCCCGTTTGGCTTTTATTTCAATGCTCGCCTCCACAAATTCTTCCTTAGAAAATCTCCGTTCTTTCAGTTCGTAAGAATGAACTTCCATGCCTTTCTGTTTGATTTTACTGATGAATTCCTTCACGCTGTCCCTTGATGGAGCAGAGAAATTCAGTTCGATGGTAGAGGTTCCCAACTGCGGTATCAGATAATTCAGCACCTCCAGTCCCATCAACACCATCATCGTAGTAATAGTTGCAGCCACATACATTCCCGTACCGCACGCCAGACCGATGGCTGCCGTCACCCACAAGCCTGCAGCAGTAGTCAAGCCCCTGACCACATTCTTCTGGAAGATGATGGTACCGGCACCCAGGAATCCGATACCCGAAACCACTTGGGCAGCAACGCGCGAGGAATCCTTCAGATCAAAACCAAATCCATACTGGGAAACAACACAGAAAAGTGCACTACCCAGGGCTACCAGGAAGTGAGTGCGGAACCCCGCCTCCTTGGCACGGTATTCTCTTTCGATACCTATCGCTCCTCCCAAAATGAGAGCCAGAGACAGGCGAACAGTCAGGTCTATATAGGTTGCATCCATAAATATCCTTTCTTTTTAAAAGATGAAAGAAGCATCACAAAATGCCTCTATTTGATGTTATCAATGCAAATATACAACTTTTCTTTGAAAGAAAGGCGAGAATTTCAAAAAAATAATGTATCTTTGCAACTGTTAGTGCCTATTTCGGCAATTTATTCACAAATACACATTTATTTATATACATGGCAACAGTTGACGACAAGAAGATCATCTTCTCAATGGTGGGCGTATCTAAGATTATCCCACAAAACCAGAAACAGATTCTGAAGAACATCTACCTATCGTTCTTCTACGGAGCAAAAATCGGTATCATCGGTTTGAACGGTGCCGGTAAATCTACGTTGATGAAAATCATCGCAGGACTTGAGCAACCTACCCAGGGTGAGGTGGTTTGGAGCCCAGGCTACTCTGTGGGCTACTTGCCTCAGGATCCTCCGCTCGACGAGAACAAGACCGTGAAGGAAAACGTGATGGAGGGTGTGCAGAAAATCTATGATGCACTCGCAGAATACGAGGACATCAACAATAAGTTCGGTCTCGAAGAATATTACGGAGACCCTGATAAGATGGACAAGCTGATGCAGCGTCAGGCTGAGGTGCAGGATATCATTGATGCTACCGATGCCTGGAACATCGACTCCAAGCTGGAGCGTGCGATGGCTGCCCTGCATTGTCCTCCTGGCGATTGGTCTGTTACCAATCTCTCGGGTGGTGAGCGCCGCCGTGTGGCTCTCTGCCGCCTGCTCCTGCAGAAGCCGGACGTGCTCCTGCTCGATGAGCCTACCAACCACCTGGATGCAGAGAGCATCGACTGGCTGGAGCAGCACCTGCAGCAGTATGAGGGCACCGTAATCGCTGTAACCCACGACCGCTACTTCCTCGACGACGTGAGCGAGTGGATCCTGGAGTTGGACCGTGGCGAGGGTATTCCATGGAAGGGCAACTACTCTTCATGGCTCGACCAGAAGACCAAGCGAATGATTCAGGAGGAGAAGACTGCCTCTAAGCGCCGCAAGACATTGGAGCGCGAGTTGGAATGGGTTCGCATGGCGCCTAAGGCCCGTCAGGCTAAGGGTAAGGCTCGTCTGAACTCTTACGAGCAGATGCTCAACCAGGAGCAGAAGGAGCGCGAGGAGAAGCTGGAAATCTTCATCCCTAACGGTCCTCGTCTGGGTAACAAGGTTATCGAGGCTCAGCATGTAAAGAAGGCGTTCGGCGAAAAAGTTCTCTTCAACGACCTCAACTTCATGCTTCCTCCTAACGGCATCGTAGGTGTGATTGGTCCTAACGGAGCCGGCAAGACTACCCTCTTCCGCCTCATCATGGGATTGGATCAGGCAGATGGCGGCACATTCGAGGTAGGTGAGACCGTGAAGCTGGCTTATGTTGACCAGCAGCACAAGGACATCGACCCTCAGAAGACTGTTTACGAGGTGATTTCTCAGGGCAACGAAACCTTGCGTCTGGGTGGCAGAGATGTGAATGCACGTGCTTACATCAGCCGTTTCAACTTCTCAGGCACCGACCAGAGCAAGCTCTGCAGTGTTCTCTCGGGTGGTGAGCGCAACCGTCTGCAGTTGGCATTGGCATTGAAGCAGGAAGGCAACGTTTTGCTCCTCGATGAGCCAACCAACGATATCGACGTGAACACGCTGCGTGCCTTGGAGGAAGGTTTGGAGGCATTTGCCGGTTGTGCAGTGGTAATCAGCCACGACCGCTGGTTCCTCGACCGTATCTGTACCCACATTCTTGCCTTCGAGGGCAATGGTGAGGTCTTCTTCTTCGAGGGCAGCTATTCTGAGTACGAAATCAACAAGGCGCGCCGCCTGGGCGATACAGAGATCAAGAAGGGTCGCTATCGCAAGTTGATGGAGGAATAAAGATTCGAAAAAGAAAAAGAAGAACTCGGTTCGGAAACAATAAAAAACAAAAGAAAAGGTGTGTCTTTGCCTTAAGACACACCTTTTTTGTTTCTATGCAGCCGTTTTCAAAAGCTTTACCAGATGCAACCAGGACGTTCAGGAAACTGCGTCGCGACGTATCTGGCTGTACGTCGCGACATAGAAGAAATTACGTCGGGACGTATCAGATGCTACGTCCCGACGTAATTTCTTCTATGTCATCAGTTAAATTGCAAAAAAACAAATGAAAAAGCCTAGCATTGAACCGAAAAAAAGGATTTTTGCTCAATGCTCTCTTAGTTTTCACCCCAAAATCCCTCTAAAGCACCTATATTTCGCTGTTGTAATCAAAGTGATAACCTATCAATATGGCAATTCTTTGGCGCAAAAAAATATATATAAAACAGCATGCCCGACACAAAAAAAAGGGGAAGCGCCGAAACGACACTTCCCCATGGATTGGATGAATCATATAATCATCTGTCTCGCGACATTTTATTCTGTGTATGCAGTCTTGTAGGCAGAGTCAAAGAACATAGCGCAAGAACCTACGCCAGTCTCATACTCATGCTGCTTCTGACCAGCTCTGTCATACTCCACTACATAGCCGTTACCATTATAGTCGGGATTGCCTTTATCGCCCAATCTATAAGAGAGCACGAAGATATGACCATTCAATGGGTCGGCGAAGATACCGCATGGTTTTACAGGCATCTCCGAGAGCGTCATCGCCTGTGGTTGTATAGTTCCTGCCACAAACACACTCACGCTAGGAGTGCTGCCAAAAGGTGCATTGAGCACATAGAAATAATAAGGAGGAACCACATCCATACGTGTTGTAACACCAGGGGTTACGCATACAGCATAGTTGCCATCTGCCACCTTCTGCGACTTGCCCTCGGTGAAACTCACTGCACGTAGGGCATTTTCGCCAGTGGCCGCATAGTCAGGAGCAGGTCCATATACAGGGTTGTCGAGAACATACAAAACATTAGATGCATAATAGATGCTGGTAGGATTGTTCACGCCCTCGATATTCTTAGTCTCTACATTGTCGTTGGAAAGATTGATGCAAGAGATGTTGCCACCACCAGCACCATAGTTGCTGTTGGCAACGTAGAGATTGCCATTACCGATGACCAAGCCCTCAGGATAGCTGCCCACCGGCCACTTCTTCTGAAGAGCAAAGCTTGTGGTGTCCACGGCTGCTACATAGCCACCGTATGTGGTGAAATAGACCTTGCCTCCGTCGGCGATGATATGGCGAGGATGGGCACCCTCGGCATTGCCCAGCAACTCTGTGGTCTTGATTTGCTTGATGCTCTGCTTGGTTTTCTTGTCGATTACCTCAATGGTGTTGCTCTGGTCTACGGCGAGATAAATCTTGTTGCCATATACGATGCCGTCATTGGCAGTATTACCGAGCGAACGACCGTTAGCAGCCTTGAATACGTTCTGTGTAGCTGTGCTTGAAGCATAGTCGATGGCTGTGAGAGAGCTCTCGATCTTGCTATACATGTTACCTGAATTCACAACGTAAGCGCCCGTACTATACACCTGGAGATAAGTCTCAGGACCATCGTTGTCGTCGCTACATGATGTCATCACTGCAGTCCCCATCAAGAGCACCGCCAAACCTAATAAATACTTTTTCATTTTCTTTTTCTGTTTATATTTGAATCTAATTTGTTACTATCTAGAAGTTATACCCGATGCTTAACATCCAGCTGCGGCGAGGCATCGGATAATGCCCTACGAGTTCATACTGCTCAGACAGCAAGTTCTTCACATCCATCCTGACCTTCACACCTCTCAGGGATTTCCCCAAAAGAGTCAGTCCGTCCAGCTGACGATAGAGCGTCAACCCCATGTCCCAGTAACCACCCACTTCGGTGCCGTCATAGTGCTCATTGTTGGCCCATCGCTTGCTCATTCCTTGTCCATGGAGCGAGACATTCACCCAGGGATTCTCCCACCCCAAGGCAATACTGCCCGAGTGCAAAGGGATATAGGCTACTTGATTGCCATAATATTTGGACGAGCGGTCGGTATGGTTCACCACGTGCTGGTAGCTATACGACCCTTGCAGCGAGAGTTGCTGCCCCGGAGCCATCTGCCAGGTGCCACGCAAAGAGGCATCCGCGCCAACGACATCAACCCGTGCCAAGTTCACAGTACGCCAAACGAACATATTGTAAGGAACGCCCACAATCTTGTCGGTCACCCGATTGCAGTAGCCGTCCAGCGTTGCTTGAACATTCCATTCCTTGTAACGTAGGGATTCGCCGTTTCCCCCACCTCCTGAAGAAGTTTTTTTCCACGTAAGCCCGACATTCAACTGTCGGGTTTTCTCAGGCTTCAGATCTGAACTTCCATAATGGAAGAAATAGTTCTCGTTGAAAGTAGGAACCCGGAAGATGTCCTTGTACGAAGCCCTGAGATAAAGCTCATCGCTGGCAGTACCATTCCCCAGGAGCCGATAAGAAAGCGAAAGCGATGGCGAAAGCCGGCGTGCATCCTTGGCAGCCTGTCCTGCTTGGGTAGGATTGGCGCTGCCTTGCTGAGGCTCTATCTTGCACCCCACGCTGTTGAGGTAAACCGAAGCCAATATTCTGGCAAGAGCTACCCATCTTCCCTTTGCATATCGGGCGGAGAGCGACTGCAGGATGCCATGTCGATGAGGTCGCAGGTCGGTGGCGAGAGTGCTGTTGAGCGAGTTCATCATCCAGTCGGCAGAGTAATCCACCGCCCAGCCGTCCCCCGGCATCCACATCAGTGCTGCCGAAGTATAATATTCCCTCTGCCAGTAGGTAGCATCATTGCGCCGATTTGCCACGAGCGTGTCCTGATAGGCAGAGCTCGCCCAGTTCATCTTGGCTTGCACCTTCAGCATCCAATGGTCATCGAGACTTCTGGCTTGCCACCTCGCCTGAGCAAAGGCGTTGCGGTCGTGCAACTGTTCGGCAGTTACATCGGTGTAATATCTCACAATGCCTGGCAACTGTCGGTCGTTGTCATAATAGTAGAGCTTTGCCCACAATTGGTTCCGGCTCATGCCATCGGCTCGTCTGCCCATCATCCAATGCATATTCAGTTCGCCATGCCCCGAGTTCATACGACTGTTGGTTCTTCGCTCATGGGTAGTATATTTACCATTGTGCAAGATGAAAGGATAGTCGTTTTCGGCATAGGTGTACTCACCCATCGCCTGGAGGGTGAACCTATCTGACAACCTCTGCACATAGCGCAGATAAGGCGAGACATATCCGAAGGACCCCACCTGCAACTGAGTAGAGAGGTGAGGCTGCTTGTCGATGGGAATCTCGCTCATGGTCTCTATGGCAAGCAAAGCTGCCACCGAGGCTTGCCGGGCCGAGATGAAGATGTCGTCGTTGTCGCCAATGGTGAGTCGCAAAGTCTGCACTTGGTCGAGCGAATAACGAGACACATCAATTTCGCCGCCCTGACATTCACTGAGCAGCACACCATCGTAACTCACGCCCGTGTGTCCCGCTCCGAATCCACGCACAGCTACCGTCTTCATTCCTCCAGTTCCACCATAGTCGCGCAGATTGATGCCTGGCATTCGGTGCAAGGCGTCGGCCATATCCGTAACGCCGAGCCTTAACATATCCCCCTTGTCCAAAAGCTGGAGAGGCGATGTGCTCGTAAGTATCCGGTGCTGCCGAGCATTCACTTTTACTTCCTGCAAGTGCTCGGTACGAATGGAATCTTGCCCCAGACCCACTTGTGCATACAACAGTAGCAAGCCACCGAGACAAAATATCCTCAATGCCTTCATTCATTCTATTTTTTATATTATTATCTGTGTCTCCATCACGAACCCATCCCACGGGGTTGGATAGAATCATCGGAATCTCTTATCCTAAAGACACTCTTTCATCATATTGTTTCCGATGGCAACGGCAGGTCTTCTGACTTGCGTCCTCCCCGCATCTCACTCTATGTAAACATAAAAAGATGCAAAACTCATGGCAAGCGGTCTTCCCGAAAAAATGTCAGTGACCATGGTGCTTGCCGCAATAAGACGCTTACAGCAGCGGGACTGTCCGGGCTTCTCACCCGATTCCCTTTTAATCACTACGCACTCATCCTGCCTGAGGCGGCAGAAGGTGGCAGCGAACCAATTGCGGGTGCAAAGGTACTATAAAAAAAATGAATAAAAGATTATTTTACCTGCTTTTTTATTCTACAAGCGATAAAATAATCTTTTATTCATTTCCTGTTTTATTCTTTTACTTCTTGATTTTATCTTTTTACTCCTTGAGCATTTTATGTTTTCAGAAACATTTATTCTTTTACGATTTCCAGGAGTTCTGCGAAATCATCGATGAACCATTCGGCAGAGGCGAGCTGCTCACGGGTTCCGTTGCCATAAGTCACGGCACAGGCCTTGCAGCCGGCATGATGCGCCATATCTACATCGAAGGTCATATCGCCCACCACGAGGGTTTCATCTGCCGTTCCCTTCATCTCCTTCAATGCCTTGAAGACCATATCGGGTGCCGGCTTCGCATGCTCCACATCATCGCCCGCCACAATGGAAGAGAAAATATCCTCCAACTGCATCTGTTTCACATATCCATCCAACGAGCAATGATTTCTGCTACTTGCCATTCCCAACACAAATCCGCGATGATGCAACTCCCTGAGCGTTTCTATCACATGAGGAAACGGCTTTACGATCATCGTTTGCTTGTTTTCCAGGAATATCTCGCGATAAGTAGCAGCACACTCCATCCCTTCCTCATCACTCATATCAAAGAGCGAAACGAAGGCCTCATCCAATCGAAGACCGATGGTCTTGGCACAAGCCTCCTCGGATTTCACCTCCAGCTTTCTTGCACGCATCGTATCCTGCAGGGTCTTCACAATGAGACTCTGCGAATCGCCGATGGTTCCATCAAAATCAAAAATTATATACTTCATTATTCTTACCTTATTTGAAAACGGTCACAAAGGTACAGATTATAACTGAAACTACAAAGCAAATTGCTCACGAATTACCTTTATTATGTTATTACGAGCCACTTCTGGCTTCATCGCCTCATCCAATGGCATTTCTTCAGGAGTAACCTGAACAACTCTATCAAAACCTGCATCCAGCATAGCCTTTCTATCGCTAACTCCGCCCGATACTAGCCATATTTTCTGATTGGTAACATGCTCAAGAATTCTTTGCGGCAGTTTCCCCATCAAGGTCTGACGGTCGCTATGACCTTCGCCCGTAATCACGAGATCAGCATCCTGAATGAGCACATCAACCTCTATTTTCTCTAAAAGCAGTTCAGCCCCTGGACGAGCCTCTGCATTGAAATATTGCAGGAATGCATAACCCAGTCCTCCGGCCGCACCAGCCCCAGGAGCCTCACTCCTATCATATCCGAAATGCTTGGCGCTTACCTCGGCAAACTTACTCGCTCTATCATCCAACATCTGCACCATCTTAGCATCAGCTCCCTTCTGAGGGGCAAAGACATGAGCCGCCCCATTTTCGCCACAGAGCGGATTGGTAACGTCCGAAGCCAGCACAAAGCTGCATTCCCGGCGAATCTTCTTCCAATCGTCGCCCATCGCCTTGAGCATTCCGATGCCGCAATCGGATGTGGCGCTGCCGCCCAAGCCCACGATGAAACGGCGCACGCCCCGGCGATAAGCATTCATAATCATCTCGCCCACGCCCCAGGAAGTAGCCTTCATCGGGTTGCGCTGTTCAGGCTCAATCAGAGCCAGTCCTGCGGTCTGCGCAATCTCGATAATCGCCGTATCATCCACGATTCCGTATTCCGCCTCAATCCATCTCATCAGCGCATCATGGGCATGAATCCTCACTCGCTCTCCCTTCATCGCCGAAAGAAAAGCATCGAGCATTCCCTCTCCCCCATCACTCATTTCCAGGGTAATGATTTCGGGAGAAGCAGCATCCGCATTCCATTCCTTCACTCCCGAAGCAATCGCCTCATTCACCTCTCTGCTCGAAAGGCAACCCTTATAAGAGTCACAAGCTATTATTATCTTCTTATATCCAGCCCCATCCATCAGTCTGAGACCATCATTTTTCCTATCCATATCCTATTTATGTTATATCATTCCAAGAATCATCGCCTATCAAGCGATTCCCCTTTCAGCCCGCAAAATTAGCCATTATTCCTGAAACCACAAACCTTTTTGGGAAAAACTTTCAAAAACAGATGCTTCAGATAAGAGCTTTTCTCGTTTCATATACTCTATTCAAGTTTCTTTACTTCAAAATATTGACATATCCCTTATTCTGTACCAATTCAGAATTTAAATCGATGCATTTCTGAGGAATCGGGAAGACTGTGGTGTAGCCGGAGGATTCACCCTGCAGAGGCGTACGGAGATCGTAGGCAGCGGTGAATTTGCCGAAACGGATGAGATCCTGACGACGCCATCCTTCCCATACCAACTCCAGCAACCGCTCTTCCAGAATGTTATCGAGCGTAGCCTTACGATAAGGCATTCCCACACGGGCACGAATCCTATTCAACTCCTCATCACCATTCTCTCCGTTTCGGACCTTTGCCTCTGCCTTCATCAATAAAGCATCTGCATATCGGAAAAGAACGATGTCGTTACTCTGCAACTTGCCGTCCATATAAGAGGTTCTATCCACCTCATACTTCGCCATCCTCGCTCCAGCCGTCTTGACAAACTTACTGTTGGTCAGGTTTTGAGCCACTTCAAAAGGCTGATACTCCAACGGCTTTCCATTATCCATCAGCAGTTCATGACCATCTACCTTTACCACTCCCGCCACAAAGTTCATCTTGCAACGGGCATCTTCATCAGCCTCGCCATAATGATTGGCTTTCATCGTAGAAATCGTGGCACAGGTACCATTCTCACTTCCCCAGCCCAAGGCACCGCCATGCGTATAATGGTAAGAGCGGAAGAGATAATGGAACTGGTTGGTATAGATATTCTTATCCATCGGAATCGTGAAGATATTCTCCTTCGACGTCTCATTATGCGTAGAGAAATTGAATGAATCATCCGACTCCAGGACATAGCCTTCTTCTGCCAGTTTATCACAATAATAAATGCAGGTTTCCCAGGCATTCAACTTCCTGCAGTCCACCTTATCGCCATTACGCAAAGAGGCATCAGAAGCCGGCACAGAGAAATGAATGTCACTTCCCTTCGGACGGCTCGCATAACCCTGGGTCCAGTCATCATACATATAGATTTCTGCATTCAAAGCCAACTTCGCCAACAGAAAGTTGACTACCGGCTGGGTGATGCGACCATAATAATTGCCTTCCTTATTGCTGTGCTGGTCGGGAAGTGAAGGCAATACCTGCTGCAACTCCTGAAAGACAAACAGGAAGATAGAACTGCGATCTGTCTGACCTTGGAACAGGCTGGAATGGAGCTGTTCTGCACTGGAAAGGACCAATGGAACCCGACCGAACATGTCCATAGCATAGTAATAGAACATAGCCCGGATGGCTCTTATCTCAGCCCGATATTCCTCCTGCTGTGCTGCAGAAAGCAGGGCCGACTTGTTGCTGATAATATCCAAAGACTTATTAGCCAGCACGATAACCTTATAAAGGTACTTCCACGTATCATAAAGAGACTGGTCATCGGCACTCCACCGATGCTGGTACATGGCATTCCAGAGGCCACCATCATACCAGTCGCCGCCTCGAATCGGAATCATCGCCTCATCGGTGGTCAGCGTATTATAATCGTAAATGCCACGGCAGGTGCCCTGAATGCCCTCACTCTCGTTTGCTCCACCTATATAATTATAGAGAGAAGCCACGGCATTGATATAAATATCAGATGCAGAGCCATAGATGGCATCCTCGTCCAACTGATCCTTAGGATGTTCGTCCAGGCAGGATGTCATAGACAATGCCGCCAGCAGCAGAAATAAAAATCTATATCGTTTCATAACTTTCTGATTTTAGAATTGAACACTTAAACCCAATGAGAAGGTTCTGTAAACAGGATAAGTCCGCTTATCATCAATACCCATCGTACTGTTCACCACGTAGCTGTTAATCATCGGAGTCAAGCCGCTGTAACTGCTGATGGTGGCAAGATTGTTGACACTCGCCGAAACTCTGAGCGACTGCACCACGCCCTTTCGGATAGGGATATCATAGCCCAGCGTGAGATTCTCAAAGTTGAGATAATCGCCCTTCTCCAGCCAATAATCGGAAACATTCTGGTCAACGATATTCTTCTCAGGAGCTCCCTTCAGCACATTATAATCCGGGAAACTCGACATATTGGTGTAGGCTAAACCCGTACCATTGAATATCTTATGTCCGAAGGCTCCGTTCATCTGCAATGAAAGATACCAGTCGCGATAACGGAAACTGATATTGGAACCCAACGTTACCTTAGGAGTAGCCTGACCGGCAATATATCTGTCACCGCCATCACTCAAATCTACGGTTCCGTTCTTGTCCAAATCTTCGATATCATAGCGGTAATGCCCATTTCCATCTTCTATAATTCCCTTGCAATGAGGAAGATAGAATACCCCCAAAGGCTGACCAACTATCTGATAGACCACATTGTTGTAACCACCATGCTGACCGGCACCCGACAAGGCACCCATCGCAGTAATATCGGCTGCCGACATCTGCATTCCGTCATATTCACCACTCAGCGAGAGGAGTTTGTTCTTCTGCCAGGAGAGATTCATATTGATATTCAGTTCCATGTCCTTCTTCTGGATAGGAGTGAAGGAAACGCCGACCTCCAAACCCTGGTTGCTCATAGAACCCAGGTTTGCCAACAGTTTATCATAGGCAAAAGGCGGAACCGGCACATCATAGGCATAGAGCATGTCGGTGGTCTTGGAATAGTAATATTCTGCCGTCAGAACCAGCCGGTTGTTCCACAATCCCAAATCAGCTCCGATATTCCAGGTAGCGCGGGTTTCCCACTTCAGATCAGGATTGTTATTGCTAATCATTCCCATCGTAACCGTAGGAGAACTGTTCACCGAAACAATACCATTCTGCCGTACCGTATTCAAAGTGGTATAAGAAGATATTCCGCCAAGATTACCTGAGCGTCCATAGCCCGTACGCAGTTTCAGCATGGTAATTTCCTTGAGAGAACGGAGCCATTTCTCCTGCTTCATATCCCAGGAAAGAGAGACGGATGGGAAGAAACCCCAGGTATGGTCATTGCCCACCATCGAAGAACCATCGCCACGCATGGAAACCGAAAGACTATACTTATTATATAAGGTGTAGTCGACATTGCCCATCACAGAAGCCAGGGTCGGATTTTCGTACTTGCTGTCTGTCCCACCGAAAGGCCGTGATGCAGCAGCACCTATATTATGGTAATACATGTCGTTGTTGGTGATTCCCTTCGCAGAAGTCCAGAATCCCGTTCGGATATCCTTCTGATATTCTGCACCCACCATTGCCTTCAGATTGTGGATTCCCCACGAATGCTGATAGTTAAACGATACATTGGCAAGCCAGTCCTCGCTCTTGAACTCCCCACGATAGAGATTGCCCTGCGCCCAAAGCCAGGTAGGACAGAACTGGTTGTTCTCGTTGGAAGCATAACTGTATGCTCCGAAAGCAGAAACACTCAGAGAATTTGTCATATCATAGTTCAACTTCAGATGAGCATTGAAGTTCATGTTCTTCGTATCATTACGCTCCTTGAGCACGGCACCGGGAGGATTCACCTGAGATGCAGCCCCATTCTTCACCCAACTGCCGTTCAGCTTATCATAAGGATAAGTAGGATTCATGGCATCGGCAGAATAGAAAAGCGTCTGACTGTCGAAGATATCATTGTTTTTGAAAGACGAACCGAACACGCCGAAATCTCCCGTCAGTTTATCGCCAAACGCCTTCTGGGTGACATCAATCTTAGCTACCAGATTACGATAGCCCTTGCTCCGAATAATCGTGTTATGGTCGATATAGCCAAAAGAAGCGCGGTAGTTGCTCTGCGGAGTGCCACCGCTGAAGGCCAGATAATGGTTCTGGATATTTCCGGTTCGGGTAATCGCCTTGCGGAAATTGGTATCATATCCCTTATTGTTATACTCCAGCCCATACTTCTGTGCAGCAGCTATGTATTCGGCGGCATTGAGCATCTCCATACTTTTGTACATCGCCTCTATACCATAGTTTCCCTCGTAAGAAATCTGAAATCCCTTACCCGTACCCTTCTTGGTCTTTACCTGGATAACGCCCGAAGCACCACGGGAACCATAGAGTGCCGTTTCGCTGGCATTCTTCAGTACTGTAAAGCTCTCTATATCGGCGGGATAGATTGTAGCAAGCGTCGCCACATCAGAAGTAACACCATCAATAATCACCAGAGGATCATTGCCGCCCATGATAGAAGTTGTGCCGCGAACCCGGACGGAGTTCAACATAGCAATACGGTCAAGACCATTGGTAGTGACGTTAACACCTGCCGTCTGTCCGCTCAAGGCATCCAGGGCATTATTGAGCACACCCTTCTTCAGAAGTTCAGGCTCCACTACACTCACCGAACCTGATAAGCGCAAGGAATCTAAGCCTTCGATGTTCACAGACTGAGCACAGAGGGTTTGGGGTGCAAGAATCATCGCACCCATCGCATAAAATATGGTTTTTAACTTCTGTTCCATAACTATTTCATCGTTTAGTCAAGGTTCAAATCGATTTTCGATTGCAAATATAATAAAAAAGAGTGATTCAAAGTACGTTTTCTTGAAAAAACTTCAAAAAAAACAAGCTTCTTGGAATTATTTAGTTGGTGACAAAGTTACACTTTTTTGTTGAGATAACCGCATCATCTGGCAGAAAAGTTTAAAATATTTATCCTTTCGTGCCAACATTACCACTTTCAGTCCGCTGGCACATAAGTTGCAAAAACAGAGAGTGAAAGCTGAAGCCAAAAGATAAAGGGGTTCGGAAGAACAACGGAGTTTCGAGGCGAAAGCAAAAAAATAACAAGAATATTAACAAGCAGAAATCCCGACGGAGCCGTAAGGAACCGAGAGGACGAGTAAAATAAAATTTGGAGGTTTTAATTATGTTGTTAGCACGTAGAAATAATGATTCAGATTGGTTGAGTAACTTCTTTGATGATACTTTATTCAATACCGAAGTAATGTCACGTATGAATGCTACTGCTCCTGCCATTAACATCAAGGAGACAGATAAGAATTACATCATGGAGGTTGCAGCTCCTGGTTTGAAGAAAGAGTGGGTTCGTGTAAACATCGATAACGATGGTAATCTGAACATCGCCATCGAGAACAAGATGGAACACAAGGATGAAGACAAGCACGAGCACTATCTGCGCCGCGAATTCTCTTACAGCAACTACCAGCAGTGTTATACGCTGCCTGAGGATGCTGATCGTGAGAAGATTTCAGCAAAGGTAGCTGATGGTATACTCGAGGTCGAGATTCCAAAGCTTACTCCTAAGGAGGAGGCTAAGACAACAAAGAACATCGAAGTCAAATAATCATCTCCCATAAATGATGGAGGCAGATTCCAAAGCAATTTGGAACCTGCCTTTTTTTGTGCCCTTACCTGAAACATCGCATTTTTCATCTACCTTATTATCATGATTTTCATGGAGCAGCCGAAAGTTTTTTACCATAAATCTTTTTTCTTCCATAATTAATATGTAATTTTGCAGGCAGAAAAGCAGATATGAAAGCTTCTGCTTATAGAATTCAGAACATTTATATAAGAAACAGATGAAGAAAACAATTCCAGTAATAGGCATGGCTTGCAGCGTATGCTCTGCCAATGTAGAAAAGAAGCTGCAGTCGCTAGAAGGCATCAACTCCGCCTCGGTTTCCCTGGCGAGCCGAACTGCCCTGGTAGATTATAACCCCGACATCATTTCTCTGGAAGATATGAAACGGGAAATCAGCAATGCCGGATACGACCTCGTTATCGAAAACGACAGAAGCGTGGAGGAAATCAACCGCCGTGAGTTCACCCTCCTGCGCCGCCGAACCCTCGCTTCCTGGCTCTTCGCCATCCTGACCATGTGTTTCTCCATGGGCTGGATTTCACTGGGCATGGAACAGAATATGATTTCAGATGGCGTTGCCTCGGCTCATCACTCGAGTTCCTTCGCCAACCAGATTTGTCTGCTCCTGGCACTCGCCAACCTGCTCTACTGCGGCAAACAGTTTTATGTTTCCGCTTGGAAACAGCTTTTACATCATACGGCAAACATGGATTCGCTCGTAGCACTCAGCACCCTCATCGCCTTCCTCTTCAGCACCTTCAACACCTTCTTCGGAGAAATGGTATGGGGAGCAAGAGGCATAGAATGGCACACTTATTTTGATGCTTCCGTGATGATTATCACCTTCGTGCTGACCGGCAGATGCCTGGAAGAAAAGGCAAAGGACAGTACGGCGAGCAGCATCCGCCAGTTGATGGGAATGCAGCCGAAAACCGCCCGACTGGTGACTTACGAGAAGATAGAAGGCACCAACGACTACAAGATGGAGGAAGTTCCGATTTCCACTATTCAGATAGGCGACATGATAGAGGTAAGAGCCGGCGAGAAGATTCCGGTGGATGGCGTGGTTACCCAGGCAGAGAGTTTCATGACTCCCGATGCAGCCTATGTAGATGAAGCGATGATCAGCGGCGAACCGACTCCGGCGATGAAAAAGGCAGGCGACAACGTGCTGGCTGGCACCATTCCGAGTCAGGGAAAGCTCCGCATGAGAGCCAAGCAGATTGGCGAGAACACCGCCCTGGCGCACATCATCCGCATGGTTCAGGAGGCGCAGGGCAGTAAGGCGCCCGTTCAGCGCATCGTGGATAAGGCGGCTCTGATTTTCGTTCCAGCCGTGGCAGCCATCGCCCTCATCACCTTTTTAGTATGGTGGCTGATAGGCGGCAACGCTGCTCTTCCGCAGGCCATCCTTTCAGCCGTAGCCGTATTGGTCATCGCCTGTCCTTGCGCCATGGGCTTAGCTACTCCTACCGCCCTGATGGTGGGCATCGGCAAGGCGGCGCAGAAGCAGATTCTTATCAAGGATGCGTCGGCGCTGGAGAATCTCCACAAGATCAACGCCCTCGTCATCGACAAGACCGGCACCCTCACCATTCCTAACCAGAATATCGATTTCACCAAGCAGGAGGATTTGGATCTGGAGACGAGAGAGACCCTCAAGCCTCATGCCCAGGAAGCGATGAAGCAGTTGCAGGAAAGGGGAATAGAGGTTTATATGATGAGTGGCGACAAGGAGGAAGCGGCTCACTACTGGGCAGAGAAAGCCGGCATCAAGCATTACCAGAGCAAGGTGCTGCCTGGCGACAAGCAGGCATTGGTAAAGAAACTTCAGGACGAAGGCAAGCAGGTAGCGATGGTGGGCGACGGAATCAACGACACCCAGGCTTTGGCCCTTGCCAACGTGAGTATGGCGATAGGAAAGGGAACGGATGTGGCGATGGATGTGGCGCAGATTACGCTGATGAGCGACGACCTCTTGGCACTTCCGGAAGCCGTAAAACTGAGTCAGAAGACGGTTCACATGATTTGGCAGAATCTCTTCTGGGCGTTCATCTACAACATCATCTGCATCCCGTTGGCAGCCGGCGCCCTTCATATCTTCAGCATTGATTTCCAGATAACCCCAATGTGGGCAAGTGCCCTGATGGCCTTCTCAAGTGTGAGCGTAGTGCTTAATTCGCTGAGACTGAGATTGGCGTAAAATGATAGATAATGGCAGGTTCCTGATGCGTTAATTTGGAACCTGCCATTATATATTTTCCTCCCTTTCAAGCATACCAAAATACACCTTTCTTTTTCAGAGAAAGAAGGAGAAAAATGCTCTTAGGAGCAAGAAAAAGTGGTTCCGATGGCACTTTTCACCCCTTCAGAAAGCTAAAATAAGAGGGGTAAAAGGTAGGATGAAAGGGGAAAAACGAGGAATTTTTTGATATATTTTTGTCAAGATTCTCGTAAAAAGAGCAAAAACCGGGATAGAGCGAAAAGGAATATGTACTGTTTTAGCCGTACAAAGCATGGTACTCTGCAGAAGTACTGCACAAAACTATTCCATTGATTATCACAATCTTACAAACAAACATCATCCTTTTCCGAATAACTATCAGAAGCCTAATCCGGTCATTATCGGTCACGGTCATTTTCGGTCATTTTCGTTTTCGGGGGCGCAAATCTCCCCTATAAGTATTATATAAATAATATTTATATATACTATAGACCCAAATGACCGAATCATTTTTGAAAATGACCGAAAATGACCGTGACCGAAAATGACCGCTTTCCCAACATCAAAAAACGATTTCAAAGGCAGCTTTTGCAATCAGATGCACAAACCGAAAGCACTTATACCTCTACACATCAGCTACTTACGCACTATTTTTCAACATTCTACCGGAAAAAGCTTGCTTTCTGCTTAGAATTTTTGTATCTTTGCACCGGCAATCGAAAGAACAGTCTTCTTGAGCCAAAAGTCGGTCATCCATGAAGACCGAGGCTGGTCTTAATAGATGGCAGGCGCCGGTCATCAATGAAGACCACAAAATGGGCAGGAAACGGCTTTCTGGGGAATTGTGATTCAAGGAACTCTTAAACGCAGACTGAGCATGATCAACTTTAAGAACTTTCAAAACTTCAAGAAAGACTCCAGCATTACAAACAAGTGGGGAGAGTTATTCCTCCCCCTCTACCTTGCAGCTGTCGAATCCCATCTCCTTGGCTTTATCAGGACCAAAGGTAAAATAGATGGCTTCGCCCTCATCACAAACCTCGCCTTTGGAATTCTCCAGAGTCAGGTGGATGGTGACGATGTTGCGGCGCTGGCTGGCGATGTGACCACGCACCGTAATCTGCGAATCGGTGGTCATCACAGGCTTCTTGTACTTCACGTTGAGCTGCATCGTTACACCCGTGGTCTGCAGTTTGCGGTTGATGACCCAGCCTGCCACTTCATCCATCAGCATACTGATGATTCCGCCATGCAGGGTATTGATCCAGCCCTGGTAATTCTCGCCGGGATTCCAGATGGTAAGCACATCCTCACCCTCTTCCCAAAACTCAAGATGCAATCCTACAGGATTGTTGGGGGCACAGCAAACGCAGTTGTAACCCTCCTTGTTCAAATATGGATTTAATATCTTCTTCATTTTCTAATTGATTAAACTGATTTCTAACTGATTAAACTTTTTTAAACAATGCAAAGGTACGAATAATATCTGATAAGACAAAGTTTTTAAAAAATATTATTGTTGGTAGCCGTTTAATACCTAAAAATAAGGACTGAACAGAACCTTCCATCCATATAAGAGAACCACAATACCTAAAAATGAGGATAGCAAAGAGCCTTATTTATTTAGATTAAATAAAAATACTAATTATTAAGTATTGCAGGATTTTAAAATATCAAGTATCTTTGCAGCGTGAATTAGAAAGATGCTCGCAAGCGGCGGGCAAATGAACAAGAAATTATACAAAACATTAAGAAATGAAGAGAATTATTTTTATTATTTTAGGCTGCATCAATATTTGCCTTGCTTATGCACAGAGCTTTAACGGACAATATATTTCGGAATGGCAATGGGACATGAACAGGAACACCAATTTGATTAATCAGCTGAGACTGGAACTGAGTGTTCCGATAGGAAAAGGAAAGGATTCGTTCGAGGCGGCTACGCTGCATGTGGCAAAGACCAACGATGGCATCATTGATGACTGGCAGGGATTTTCGAATATAGATGCAGACAATAACTTCGCCATGCTTGCCGTGTTGGGCTACATGCACGAGTGGAATTCGGGCCATCTGTTTGTGGGTGTGAGAAACGTGAACGAGGATTTCTTTACCTCTGACGTTACGGCACTTTTCCAGAACAGTTCTGAGGGAATCTTCCCTACCGTTGCATCCAGCTATCCGATAGCCAACTATCCGTATTCGGGCTTGACCCTTTACTTTGATGTAACCAAGGGAGGATGGACTTTCAGAAACAGTCTGTATAATGGTGCGGGATATAATGGCTGGAAAGCTCACGACAATCCTTTCCTGGTTCGCCCGAAGAAGGATGGAATCTTCAATATGTCACAGTTGGAGTATGAACATAAAGGTGGAAAATATTTTGCGGGTGCTGCCGTCCATACCCGTCAATATCCGATCAACGAGGATGGCGATATGGTTTCTGCCGATGAATCCAAGGGCAAAATAACCTGTGGCTGGTGGATTTACGGAGAGCAGAGCGTTTGGAAGGCTGGCGACAAGAACATTTCGTGCATGGTGCAATATTCCGAGAACACCAGTCATCAGAATGCCTGCTACCGATACGCTGAACTGGGCGGCGCCTATCAGGACGAGAAGAACGAGTGCGGTCTGTCGGGCCAGTACGCCCGCTTCCAGCAGGGTTCGGAATATTCGCTGGAAGTAACATGGAAAAGACAGCTGACGGAATCCATTTCCCTTCAGCCATCGTTCCAATACATCAAAAACGACAATGGAGATTTCACGGCACTCAGTGCCCGACTCTATGTCAGTTTCTAAAGGAAGAGAAAATATAAAAGAAGGAAAGGTATGGCATAAAGTCTATCCTTTGCGGTTTTTAGGCACAGATTACACGGATTTTTTATGAGAGATGATAATCGCTTTACTTATATTAGCGCCATAAATCCGTGTAATCCGTGCCTTATCTATACAAAGAAGCTTATACCACACTCTCCTCCTTTTTATAGAATTAAACAACCAAGTTTAAAAACATCATTTTTTTCGTCTATAGACGAAAATTTCCTTATTTTTATCATTTTTTTCGTCTATGGACGAAAATTTTGAAGTATCGAGATTATTTCAATCTTATTTCCTTGCAATCCATTTCGGCAAGACCAGGGTGCCCATCACCAGGAAAGGGTAGTAGAAGATGGCGCGCCAGAGCATGGCGGCAAGAATGGCTACAGAGGCATCGGGCAGGAAATCGGCATAATAAAGGCGGAACATCAACTCTGCCACGCCACTTCCGCCAGGCGTAGGACTCAGAATGGAAATCATCCACATCACCCATTGGCGGCACCAAGCCACCAGCATGTTGCCCTGACAATGGAAAGCAATGAGAATAGCTACCACGATGGCGAATCTCGACAGCCATGCCAGAGAAGTATAACCCATCAGCTGCAGCCAGAATCTTCCGCCCTCCAGCTTTGCCTCCTCCGAAGCCATCGTCATCTCCTCGGAAAACTTCTCTACCTTGGGCAGGAATCTGCGAAGGAAAGGAATCTTGCAGCATCCCTTCAATACCCAGCCCAGAATCTGAGGGCGATGCAACAACAAGAGGTAGAGGATGGCTGTCCAGACAGCAACGATAAGGGTGCTGACGATGAAGATAACCTGCACTCCGCCCTTAATCCATTCGTTCGTAGCATCCACAGAAATCCCCACTCCATCAGCCAAGCTGAACAAGAGATGCGATGGAACACAGAAATAGAGCAACACGCAACTGATGGCAAGAAAAGCCTCATCAGCCAGCAGGGCTGCAAACATGGTGAAGATACTTCTGCCCATAGAAACTCCCTCGCGATTGAGATAGACAAAAGCCAAACCACTTCCCCCCACCGCCGAAGGAGTGACGGCAGAAGTAAACTCGCAGAGCACATTGATGCGGAACGCCTCGGCTACGGATAACTTACGCTGGCAGAGATGACGGAAACGGAGGGTGAGCATAAGATTCTGGACCGCAAAGAGCAACACGCCCATTACTACCCCCAGAAAGAACCTGGGAGACAAATCTATCCTGCTCAGAACTTCCATATCAAACTCCCGAATCATCATTCCAACGATGACCACCAGTCCGATGGAAGCCGCCAACCATAAATGCCATTTTTTCATATTACTCTCAAAATAAAACTATACCTTATTATATATAGTAATATAACGATTAAATGGCTAATCTATTTTGTTGTCTGTCAATTAAATGCTGATATCTGTCCAAAACTTTATTTGAGAATCTTATAAATCGGCGAAGCCTCCGGCTGTTGATTATCATCATTCGTAAACGGAACCTTCAGGATGCTGGCAATGGTAGGAGCCACCTGCTTGGTGTAGATGGTTCTGCCCCCTTCCATTTCTCCCAGATGCTGAATATCTTTTCCGAAAGCCACCAGCCAGGTTTGGTTGCTGCCTTTGATTTCTTTACCATGTTCTGTCCAGGAAGCTTTGGAATCTACTTCGCCACGGTTGGCGTGAACGCCCAGGCTTTCTCCCCTGCCATGATCGCAGGTAATGAGAAAGGTGGTGTTGCCCTTATAAAAGGGGTCTTGCTGGCAGTATTCCCACAACTGGCGGATAAACTGGTCGTTCTGATGGGCAGCATTCAGATACTCCTGCCATTTGCCATGGTGCCCATAATAATCGGTCTCGCAAAACTCTACGAAGAGAAGCTTGGGATGCTTCTCCATGAGGGTTTTCAAGGCACGGTTCAGAGTCACGCTGTCATTTCTTACCTGTTTGCTCACCCTGTGAGGAGAGCGGAAATCCACCGGCAACTCGCTTCTGCGATAATTCAGGATATAAGGAATCACATCCCAACTCGCCACGGCATTCACCCTGTCCTTGTACTCAGAACAAGCCTCAGCCAATTCCAGAACCGACCGGTTGGGGTTATACTGCTTGCGGTTGTCAAAGATATGCTCATCATCGGTTACACCACAGAGCATCTCGCTGTAACCGGCATAGGATTTCCAGATGCCGTTTGCCACCTCCATCTTCGATTTCCGGTTACGGTTGCCTATCATGCAGCCCTTCTTCCTGCCCATCTCCCAGAGAAACGGCATCAGACTGTCGCGCCTGGCGCCCTCAAACACCTCCTGCCATCTCAAACCATCAATGGCTATCACTACCACACGCGACTCCTCCTTCTTGCTATCCTTGCCATACACGGCGAGCAGGAACAACAAGGGAAGAAGCAGCAACAATGGAATCATTTTCTTCTTCATAAGCCTGGTTCTCCTTTCTATAATAATAAGTATCGTAAGCGTTTTCTATGGCGGCAACGATTCGGCTTTCAGCATGGTTCTCCCACATTCTGAACTCCACATCCTCCTCGTAGAAATTGATGATGATGTCGGCTCCGCTCTTCTGGATATTCTTCCGTATCAAATGGATACTTGAAAGATAGTTGGGAACCAAGAGCGTATTGTAAGCCAGGGAGCGCAGGAGATTGAACTTGCGGTTGTCCTTAGACGGCAAGAAATTCGGACTGTCAAAAACCTCGACAGGAGTACCTATCTTATTCTGGAAGAACTCAGGAATCACCCTGTTCTTGCTCTTGCCCACTAAAACCTTCACTACTTCATGGCCCTCGTGCAGAAGCATCTGCTTAAGCGCCAACGCCTGGGTGAGATGACCTCTACCCTCTCCTTGAATTACAAAAATTACCTTCATTTTTCTTTTTACATCTTTAAACATCTAATATTATGCTGGCGAAGCGGCAGATGCATGTTACACGAAGCTGTCCATCGCCCCTTTCCGAGTGCAAAGGTATAAGTTTCATATTTCAAAGATGTGAGAGAAAAATGAAGATAGGGTTAAAAACCCAGAATACGATTAGAGCCTTATTCCTGAATCGAGTTCAGGAATAAGGCTCTAAATAAAATACTAGAATATCGGCTGACCTACACAACCATTTGGCGCCTGAACATGAAGCAGGGCGGCGATGGTTGGAACAATATCGGTCATGAAAGTCTGCTTCGTGGTAGCACCATGCTGGATGCCCCAACCCATGAAAACCAAAGGAATGTGGGTGTCGTATGGATTCCACTCACCATGATCGGTTCCCTTCATGCCGTGGGCATAGAAATTCGGCTTCAATACGATGGCCACATCACCGCTTCGCTCACGGTTGTAACCATTCACGATGCGCATCTTCACATCCTCAGGAATGCTCTCGGTCATCGTCTTCTCCATATCGCAGGCATACTGCACGCAACAGTCTTCCTTCAACACGTCCACCACGCTCTGCTTGATCTTGGCGAAATCCAACTTGTTTTCCTTGATGATGTTGCGATTGAAAAACACCTGATAGTTCATCACGGTCTTCACCAAATCACCCACGTTAGGATACTCCTGAGCCAGAGTCTGATTCAGTTTCTCAGCCACCGCATCACCATCCCAATTACCCGCTGGAATGCGGCGGTCTTGCAGGAAACGGGCGTTGTTCATCGCTCCATGGTCGGCACTCAGGAAAACCAGATAATTTCCTTTGCCCACCTTCTCATCGAGATAAGAAAGGAAATCGGCTATCGCCTTGTCCAGGCGCAGATAAGTATCCTCAGTCTCTACCGCATGAGTTCCCACCTGATGACCGATATAATCCGTGCTGGAGCAGCTTACTGCCAGCAAGTCGGTTTCATCATCTGCACCCAACTGCTCGCCGTCTATCGCCGCCTTTGCCAAATCAATCGTCAGCGAATTGCCGAAAGGAGTTTTGCGGATAATGCTGTAACCATATTTCTTATAAAGGGCTGGAAGATTGAGCGGCAGCGTAGCCTTCATGCCCTTGCGGATGCCATCCTCATACTCGTTCTCATCTTCCGTACTTTCAACGTAAGTATTCTCAGGATAGAGTGTGTTCCATTTTTCCGAGAGATAACGCTCTGGCAGATGCTGGTTATTGAACGCGTCCACCCACTTGGGCAACTGGTTCATATAATAAGAACTGGTGATAAACTTTCCGCTCTCATCATCAAACCAGTAGGCACCGTTCGGATTATGACCTGCAGGAAGAATGGAAGCACGGTCTTTCAATGCCACGCCCACTACCTTGGCTCTGCCGTTGGATGCAATCTTCATCTCATCTCCGAGAGTCGTAACCCAGAGGTTTCTAGGCGACATCAAGCCCGCCTTGCTGTTGGAGCCCACCGGCTTCACGGTTTCATCATCCGTGCAATACACCTTCTTGCCATTCTTCACAAAATTATTTCCGGCGATTCCGTGGATAGAAGGCACACTGCCTGTATAGAGACAAGTATGACCGATGGCGGTAACCGATGGAACATACGGAATACGGGTGTTTTCGCAAGAGAAACCCTCGTTGAGCAGTCGCTTGAATCCACCTTCACCATAGCGCTTCTGATAGCGATAGAGATAATCCCATCGCATTTGGTCAACCACGATGCCCACTACCAGTTTGGGGCGCTGAACGTTAGAAACATTCACCTGTTGGGCAGCAGCAGAGCCGCATCCCAGAAATGCCAACGCAATAAAACTAAATACCTTATTCATTTCTTTCTTCAAAAATACTGTAATGCTTTTTACCGCTGCAAAGATATTTTAAGGATGTTGCCATCGTGTTACAAATAAATGAAAGAAGAGTGAAAGCCTTGCCTTTTTACAAAAAGATTTAAAAAATGGGACTGAATAAGACAAGGTAACGATATTTTGATTATATTTGCAGTATTATTGCAAAACTAACAGATTTACGATATGAAAAAACTACTCTTATCCATCGCCTTTCTGCTCCCTGCTATGGGAATGATGGCGCAGACTCAGGTAACGACTGCCGAAGGTATCCTCGAAGGAAAAGACCTCTCTGGCATCACAGTATTCAAGGGTATTCCGTTCGCAGCCCCTCCTGTAGGAAATCTCCGCTGGAAGGCTCCGCAGCCTGTACAGAAATGGCAGGGCGTTCGCGAGGCCAAGGAGTTCGGACCGAACCCGATGCAGGAACCTCTCTTCGGCGATATGAACTTCGGTGCGAAGACCAACAGCGAGGATTGCCTCTACCTTAATATATGGACACCGGCAAAGACCATGAAGGAGCATCTGCCGGTACTCATTTATTTCAACGGCGGAGGACTGATGGCGGGTAGCGGAAGCGAACCTCGATATGCGGGCGATGCAATGGCACGCAAGGGCATCATCTCCATCACAGCCAACTATCGTGAGGGCATCTTCGGATTCTTCGCCCACCCACAACTCTCTAAGGAAACATCCTACAAGGGTTCCGGCAACTATGGATTCATGGACCAGGTGGCTGCCATCCAGTGGGTAAAGGATAACATCGAGGCTTTCGGCGGCGACCCTAACCGCATCACCATCGTAGGCGAATCGGCAGGTTCCATGTCGGTCAGCGCCCTGATGGCTTCCCCTCTCTGTCAGGGACTCTTTGCGCAGGCAATGGGTTCCAGTGGTTCGGTGATGGGATTCAAGAAGGTGGCTACACAGAAGGAAGCCGAGGAGAAAGGAGTGCAGCTTGCCCAGAAAATAGCCGAGAAGATGGGTAAGGAAACCGGAAAGAAGGTGAAAAAGAACGCAGGAATGAAGAATCTCGACGACCTTCGTGCCCTTCCTGCTGAGAAATTGATGAAACTGGCGAGCGTAAGAGCGGTTCCGGTCTATAACATCGACGGATATTTCATGAAAGAACAGCCTGCAGAGGTCTTTGCCAAAGGCGAGCAGACCAAGGTGCCTCTGCTTATCGGCGGCAACAACCAGGAGATGACTCCATGGGCGGTATTGATGGGCAAGCAGCCTACCGTCGAGAATCTGAAGGCGGGTGCCAAGGCTACATTCGGAGAAGAGAACATCGATGAACTCTTCCGCCTCTACGGCATCAACAGCGATAAGGATGTATTGGAACAGCCGGGCGTGAATCTGGCTTCGGATATCTTCCTGGATTATTCAACATGGAAGTGGGGCAACATGCACAAGCTGACCGGCGGACAGCCTGTTTATCGCTACCGCTATTGCCATCCTCGTCCTGCTATGGCCATCAAGGGTAAGGTGGCTGCATTGGCTGGCGGCGTGGTAGATGCCAAGGAAGATGCGGCTCCTGCGCCACAAGACAAGGGAGCCGTTCATTCTGCCGACATCGAGTATGCAATGGGTACATTGCCAACCAACCGCGTGTTCAAATGGCAGCCGGAGGATTATATGATCAGCGACATCTTCAGCCAGTATTACGTCAATTTCGTAAAGACCGGCAATCCGAATGGTCTGGGTCTGCCTGAGTGGCCATCCACCAACGGCAAGGCAGTAGCCCCTGTGCTTCAGATAGACGTGAATACCGTCGTAAAAACTGATGCCCAAATGGAGAAGCGCTATGATTTCATAGACAAACTGTTTTGGAAGAAGAAATAATTCTCTCATTACATTGAATCAATCGGAATACAGATTTCATTGAATAAACCAGAAATAGAGATGTTTCAGAAATTCATTATCAACAGAGACGGAGTACTGAAGTTCGGGCGTGTCTACCTGCACCGTGACATGCTGTCACCCGGCGAGCAATGCACCTACGGGGGCGGTTTGTGGAAGATAGATGAAGGCAGAGGCGCCATTGTACTCTACGGCAGAAGTTTCGACTTCGGCCCTCCCGATTTCGACTTTGTGAAACAGATAGACTGGACGGGCTTGGGCGGCACCCCTCGCCCGCTCTTCTATCTGCCTCATTGGCCTAGCGAAGAAGAGATTGTGCCAGTCATCATCAATTAAGAAAATAGTATAATATTCTATAATTTTCTGTGTAAAACTTGCGGATAACAGAATAAAACACTATTTTTGCGAAGAGAAATCCTTCTCGGGGAAAGTGCTCCCTAAGAGAAGAGATTCATTCCGTAAATAAGTAACAATTAAAAAGCAGTATAGTATGAAAAAGAAATTAGTTTTGACAGCAGCCGTCATCGCTGCATTGTCAGTTGTCTCCTGCAATGGCAAGAAGACAAATAGCCAGGGGGCTGACCAGGATAGCCTCAGTTATGCTGAAAATGATTCGCTCAATTCCAACGATGTCATTCTCGATTCCATCGCCGGCACCTACGAGGGAACTCTCCCTGCTGCCGACTGTCCGGGCATCAAGACCGTTTTGACGCTCAACGCCGACAGCACCTACCAGTACTCAGCCGACTATCTGGAGCGCAAGGATGGTCACGACGAAGCGAGCGGTATCTTCAAGGTATTGGCTAACAACGTGGTAGAAATCACCCGTCCATCGAGCGGCGAGACATCTTACTACAAGATAAAGGATGCCAACAGCCTCATCATGACCGATTCGCTGGGCAACGAGCCTGAAGGCGCCATGGCTAAGCACTATGTGCTGACTAAGAAAAGGTAAAAAGGTAAAAGGGTAAAGCTAAAAAGCCCCTTAGCCCCTTCGCGCCCCCGTTCCCAGCGATTCCATCGCTGGTCCCCTAAAAAAAAGGTAAAAAGAGCCTAGCTAGCTTAACATTCCGCTAGGCTCTTTTTACCTTTTTACTTTTACCTTTTTACCTTTAAAACGGCCTTTTAAAGAAACTAAAAAAATACCTTTTTTCTATAAAAAATAAGAAAAAAAGACCATCTTTATGAAAAAAACACTATCTTTGCAGAAAATTCAGCTGCACTCGGCAATTTGAAAATAAATTTTCATGCGCTCGTTCGCAGAATCTTTGCAACCGAAAATCTGTGATTTAAGAATCATACATTAAACGTAATAATATAACTAAATCTATAAATAATGAAATTGAAATATGTATTAGCAAAGGCTTTTGCCGTGGCTGTTGCTATGGGAAGCTTGACAGGTTGCCATACCAAAGAAACTGGTAATGACATCATCAAAGACAACGTCGAAAATGCTGTGGCCCAGCTTACGCTGCAAACAGATATTATCGAGAAAAGCGGCAAGTTCCTCAACCCTCGCACCTATGAAAAAGGTAAGATGAACTATGTGCCTATCGATGACTGGTGCTCAGGATTCTTCCCTGGTACGCTGTGGTATACCTATGAACTCACAGGCGACAAGAAATGGGAAAAACTGGCGGCAAAATATACCGAACAGCTCGACTCTGTAAAGCATCTGAAATGGCATCACGACGTAGGCTTCATGATTGGAAGCAGCTATCTCAACGGTCTGCTGCTCGACGGCAAGGAGGAATACAAGCCGGTTATCATCGAGGCAGCCAAATCGCTCAGCACCCGTTTCCGCAAGGGCGCAGGCATCATCCAGTCATGGAATGTAGACAAGGGAACCTGGCAGGCTGAGCGCGGATGGACCTGCCCTGTCATCATCGACAACATGATGAACCTGGAGCTCCTCTTCGAGGCAACCCGTCTCTCTGGCGACTCTACCTATTATAAGATAGCCGTAAGCCATGCCGACACCACCCTGAAGAACCATTTCCGCAAGGACAACAGCTGCTATCACGTGATAGACTATAACCCGGAAACAGGCGAGGTGCTCCACAAGCATACCGCACAGGGCTATGCACACGAAACAGCATGGGCACGCGGACAGGTCTGGGCACTCTATGGCTACACCATGTGCTACCGCTACACCAAGGACGAGCGCTATCTGGAGCATGCCCAAAAGGTGTACGACTTCATCTTCAACAACCCAAACCTGCCGGAAGACCTGGTACCATACTGGGACTACAACGCTCCGAAGATTCCTAACGAGCCTCGCGATGCCTCTGCCGCAGCATGTACTGCATCAGCTCTCTACGAACTGGAGACATTCGCTCCAGGCAAGGGATACAAGCAGACTGCCGACAAGATTATCGAAAGCCTCAGTTCACCAGCGTACCGTGCCAAGGTAGGCACCAACGGCAACTTCATCCTCATGCACAGCGTAGGAAGCATTCCTCACGGACATGAGATTGATACACCGCTCAACTATGCCGACTATTACTTCATGGAGGCTCTCCTGCGCAAGCAGCACTACGAAAGCGGGAAGGCCGTAAGATAAGAAGAGGTGTCATAAGTCAGAATTAATCTTGACTTATGACACTTCCCTCTCTACTTTTCATCTACTCTACTTTTAAATATAATAACACAAAACATTATTACTCTTCTATGGCAAACAATTATTGGCTATCATTAAAGAAAACATGTTGCCTGATGGTATTGCTGCTATGGGCGAATCTAGCATTCGGCCAGATAAAAGTAACAGGTTCCGTTGTGGACGATACTAACCTGCCTATGATGGGAGTAAGCATCGTGCAGAAGGGAGCCAGCGGCGTAGGTACCATCTCCGACCTGGACGGCAACTTCGCAATAGAGGTAAAGGACGAAAGTGCCGTGCTGGTATTCTCGTACATCGGATTCGCCACACAGGAAGTGAAAGTGGGCAAGCAGAAGACCCTTCAGATTGTACTGAAGGAAGATGGTGCCGTGCTCGAAGAAGTCGTAGCCATCGGTTATGCTACGGTGAAGAAAAGCGACCTGACGGGTTCGGTGGATAAGGTGGACATGAAAGAGCTGAACAAGGCTCCTGTGGCTTCTTTCGACCAGGCACTGGGCGGACGCATCGCCGGTGTGCAGGTGGTGAGCGGCGACGGACAGCCGGGCGCTGAAGCCAACATCGTAATCAGAGGTAGCAATACCATCAGCGATGTGGCCGATGGTTCACCACTCTACGTCATCGACGGATTTGCTACCGAAGATGCCAATGCCGGTGCCATCAACCCGAACGATATCGAGTCGATAGACGTGCTGAAGGATGCTTCGGCTACGGCTATCTATGGTGCGCGAGGTGCCAACGGCGTCATCATCATCACCACCAAGCGCGGTTCGGAGAGTGCACCACGCATCACCTACAACGGATATGTGGCCTATCAGACCAAGCCGAAATTCCTCAATCTGCTACAGGGACGCGACTTCGTAGAACTGCAGCAGGAGATGCTCACCCCCGACGAGATGAACAAGACCTACTTCAGTTTCGACGAGAATCTGGGACGCTATCAGACACTCGACGACTACACCCACCGTACCTCAACCAACTGGCAGGACCTCGTATTCCGCGATGCTCCGATGACCAGTCATCACGTGGCACTGAACGGAGGCAGCAAGAATACACGCTACAGCAGCAGTATCTCCTACTACAACCAGCAGGGAACCATCGTAGAATCATCCTACGAGAGTCTGAAGGCACGTCTCACCCTCGACCAGCAGCTCACCAAGAGTCTGAAATGGGGAGCGGCAGCCAACTTCGCCAACAACATGGTCATCGGTTCGGCACCATCCCAGGGCGACGGACAGAGCACCCAGTATTTCCTGTATCAGGTACTCGCCTACCGCCCTGTGAAATACCGCAGCAGCGATGATCTCGCCGACATTACCGATACCAACGGCGGCACCTATCCTTACAACCCGGTAAAAACCATCGAGAACAGCTATACCAAGCAGCGCAACCGCCAGTTCAACGTAAATACCTATCTGAACTGGACCATCATCAAGGACCTTCTCTTCAAGGCTACCTTCTCTTATACATGGCGCGAGGTGCGCGATGAGAAATTCTACAACAAGGATACTTATTTCGGCGATCCATCCTACTCTTCAGCACGCTCCAACGGTATGTTCAACTACAAGGAATGGAACAGCTGGTCTAACGAATATACACTCAGTTACAAGAAGCGCATCAAGGACCACCAGTTCAACGGCATGCTCGGAACCTCACTTTCGAGCCAGGAGATTACCAACCTCGGTGCCAAGTCGGTGATGCTGCCATGGGACGAGATGGGATTCTGGGGCATCAACGAAGGAACCCCACAGACGCTTACAGCCGACAAGGTGAAGAACAACATGCTTTCGTTCTTTACCCGACTGAACTATGACTGGAAATCACGTTACCTCCTCACCGCTACCATGCGTGCCGACGGAACCTCCCGCTTCGTACACCACAAGTGGGGCTACTTCCCTTCAGTGGCAGCAGCATGGCGCCTGAGCGACGAGCCTTTCATGGCAACCTTCGGTTCATGGCTCAGCAACCTCAAGCTCCGTCTGGGCTGGGGTGCCACCGGTAACAACGCCACCCAGTATTCCTATCCGAGCAACCTGCTCTACAGCGGCAACCAAAACTACGCCTTCGGCAACAGCATGCAGTCTGCCATCTACCTGATGCAGATAGCCAACCGCAACCTGAAATGGGAGACCACCTACCAGAGCAACCTGGGTATCGACTTCGGTATCCTGAACAACCGCATCAACGGTAGCATCGACTTCTACAACAAGGATACACGCGACCTGCTGCTCTTTGCCGACGTGCCGCCTTCAATCGGTTTCACCCAGGTACAGCAGAACGTGGGAAGCATCAACAACAAGGGTCTTGAAATCACCCTCAACGCTACCATCCTGCCGGGCAGCAAGAAGCATCTGAAATGGACCAGCAGTTTCAACATCGCCTTCAACAAGAACGAGATAACAGCGCTGAGCGACGGACAGCTGAGCCGAAAGGCAGGCATCCGATACCCTAACATACCAGACCTCTACATCTGCAAGGTAGGTTCGCCGTTGAGCGAGATGTACGGATATGTATATGATGGCGTTTACCAGTATGAAGACTTCAACGAAGTGGCTCCGGGCGTGTTCCAGCTCAAACCAGAGATTCCGAACAATACCAACGAGCGCGCCAACATCAAGCCGGGTGATCCAAAGCTGAAAGACATCAACGGCGACGGAAAGGTGACGGCTGAAGACCAGACCGTGATAGGTCACGGACTGCCAATCCATACGGGCGGTTTCACCAACAACTTCGAATGGAAAGGCTTCGACCTCAGCATCTTCTTCCAGTGGTCGTACGGCAACGATGTCATCAACTACAACCGCGCAAGGCTCGAAAGTCTGGACGGAAGACATCTCAACCAGCTTTCTACAGTGAAGGACCACTGGACCCCGCGCAAGACGCTTGCCGACGGCACCACCGAGGAAGGCAACTACACCAACTATCTGTGGGCTGTGAACCGCGGACTGAGCAATATCCACACTAGCAGAGAAGTGGAAGATGCCTCATTCCTCCGACTCAAGAACATCCAGCTGGGCTACCGTCTGGACAACAAGATGCTAAAGCGCCTCCACCTGTCGAGTCTGCGCCTCTATGTAAGTGCGCAGAACCTGTACACATGGACCAGCTACAGCGGCTACGACCCAGAAGTATCAACCCGCAACTCAGCCATGACGCGCGGTTTCGACTACTCAGCCTATCCGAAGGCAAAGACATTCACCTTCGGCGTGGAAATGGGCCTGTAAGTTCATATATATCCCAATAAGTTCACTATATATAATAAGGTATATGAAAGCTATAAAATATATTCTCATAGCAGCACTGTCTTTGCCACTGGCAGCTTGCAACTTCCTGGAGACAGAGCCTTACGACTATCTGGAGCAGGATGATATCTACCGCACAGAGAGCAGCTGCATGGCCGGTCTTGCCGGTGTATACGATGCACTCGGCTCGCTGGGATGCTACGGCCAGAACCTGTGGGCAGACCTCGATGCCGGTACCGACATTCTGGTTTACAACCGCAGCTACGGCAAGAACTATATCCAGATAAGCAACTATAACTACAACAATACCGACAATGCGCTGAAGGTATCATGGACCGCCCTCTACGAGGGTATCAACCGCGCCAACGACTACATCTCGCTGATAGAGCAGCGCACGGATGCAGAATGCGGCGGTGCCCAGCGCAAGGCTCAGTTTCTGGGCGAGGCAAAGGCACTGAGAGCCGTGTTCTACATGAATCTCGTAGCCTTCTGGGGCGAGGTGCCGCTGCGCATCACGCCTACCTACGACCTGAAGACCCAGAATCTGAAGAAGGCTCCGCAGAAGGAAATCTATGCGCAGATTATCAGCGACCTGGAAGCAGCGGCAGAAAACTGCCAGCCTGCCAGCAAGTTTAATTCTCCGGGACGCATCTCGCAGACCGCAGCCTGGGCGCTGCTGGCAAGAGCCTACATGTGGGAAGCCGGCTATCCGGTTTATGCCGATACCTGGGGCAAGGCACTGGAATATGCCCGAAAGGTGAAGCAGAGCGGTCTGCACCGCCTCATTCCGAAGGCACAGGGCGGATACCGCCAGTATTTCATCAACCTCTGCACCAATGCCTACGACCTCACCTACCGCGAAAGTCTGATGGAGGTGGAATTCTACGGCAACGGACAGACCCAGACCAACGAGGCAGGCCGACTGGGACTCTATCTCGGTGTAACCCAGCAGTCGGTATCAGATGATTATGCCTACGCCTACGGTCTCTACGACGGAACCAAATATCTCTTCCGCCTCTACGAGAACGGCGATGACCGCCAGTGGTGGAACATAGCCGACTATAAGTATGTTACCACCAACGGCGTGGTGAAGGAGGTAAAGCGCACCACTGCCGAAAAGGCACTGGAAGACGGCAATGCAGCCAAATGGCGCGCCAAGTATATCCCGGAACGCCCGCTGTCACGCAACAACTCATCCATCAACTTCCCGGTTATCCGCTATGCCGACGTGCTGCTGATGATTGCGGAATGCGAGAACGAGGTGAACAACGGTCCTACCACCGAGGCGATCAGCGCCATCAACCAGGTACGCATGCGCTCGGGAGCCTCCATCGTGAACCTTTCCGACTATCCTGACCACGACAGTTTCAGCAAACTGGTTCAGGAGGAAAGAACCCGCGAGCTGTGCTATGAGGTGCCACGCCGACAGGAACTGCGCCGCCACGGAACCGAATATTTCCAGAAACAGCTGAACATACTGAAAGACCAGACGCTGAACGACCAGAACAAGAAGATAGGCTACGACCTGGACAATGTGAAGGCAACACCAGCCGTAAACTTCGCCCAGAAGCATATCTACTTCCCTATCCCGCAGGTAGAGCTGAATGTAAATACCATTTGCGGACAGACCGACCTATGGTAGGAAAATGAGTCAGCAAACATACAACAATCAAAAAAATAACATAGCAATATGAGGAAATCCATTCATAAATATATCAGCAGCATGCTGGCAGTATCACTTCTACTGATTGCCGGCGCCTGCGACCCTGACGAGGTAGAAAGCCTGTCTTTCAACGTCAGGACTGAAGGAGATGTGACCACCGTCAAGACCGACGACGAGATTCATTTCCTCATTGATGGTAATGCCGACTATATCACGTTCTATTCGGGCGAAGATGGGAGCTGCTACGATAACCGGGAAAGAACAGAGACCGAAATCGCCGGACTCACCCTCTCGTGCAGCATGAAACAGCAGTACAACGACAGGAGCTACTGGAACCAGGAAATCATTCATGCCTACATCAGTACCGACTTCAGCGGAACCTATACGCCGGAAGAACTGAACAAGGCTACCTGGAAACCTATTTCGGGCAATGAAAACGGATATCTGCCTATGCCGATGCCAACATCAGCTTCGGCAGCAGAAACTTCAGGAACCATCGACCTTTCGCAGTTTACCGACATCAACCGCAAGTTCTATGTGGCATTCCAGTACAAGGCTAAAGGACGCGATGAGATTCCGGCTGCCAACGGAAACGGAAAGTATACCAACCGCCCACGTGTAGACATCACGGGACTGAAGTTGGAGAAGAAGACGGCAGACGGACAGCTCATCAGCATTACAGATGCCATCAGAGACTGGGCGTTCAGACCGGTCTATGAGCAGTCATCTACCCAGACCAACTACCAGGTAAGCGACAACAGTCTGCTCTTCCAGCCTCAGAAGGCTACGGCGGGCGCAGACGGCAAGGAGCCTGACGAGGTGGTATGGATGGTAAGCCAGAGCATCAACCCACGCAGCGTAGACCCCGACAAGGGTACCGCCATCCAGTCGGTAGAGAGCCGTCTGAACGAGTACAGCTATTCTTATCGCAAGGCAGGCACCTATACCGCTACCTTCGTAGCCAGAAACGCCAATATGTGGAACAGCAAGACTACCGTACGCCAGATGACCATCACCGTACAGGAGCCATAAACTAAAAACAGAAGAATATGAAATATTTACGTCAATTACCACTGGTAATGATTCCCCTGATGGGTCTGTTTTCTGCCGCATGCAGCGACAGCGAAACGGCACAGGAGCCCGACAAGCCGGAAGTTCCTGAAAATCCGAAGCCTAAGCCGGAACCGGAGCCGATAGCCGGATGCACGCTGTGGGAAGCCTATCTCGCAGGACAGACTGCAGGTGAAGAAACGGTACTGCCCGACTTCTCGTATGCCGGGTATGCATGTGGTGAAAGAGCCATACCGGATGCCAACTATCCCGTGTTCCTGGTAGACGACTACGGCGCTGTAGCCAACGACGGCAAGAGCGACCGTGCTGCCCTGGAGGCTGCCATCGCTGCAGCCAACAAGGCGGGCGGAAAGGCCATCATCCGCTTTTCTGCCGGCAGATACGACCTGCGTTCAAAGGACGACCCGAACCAGTCGATCACCATCAATGGCGACAATATCATCCTGCAGGGAGCCGGAAGCGGTGAGGGCGGTACGGAGATCTTCATGGAACATCCCAATGCCATCACGCAGAAAGATGCTCTCTGGAGCGCACCGGAACTCATCAGATTCACCTATTCCGGTGCCCAAACCGACGACCAGCTGCTGCTGACCCGGGTAACCGTCAATGCGGCAAGAGGCAGCCACCGGCTCGAAGTAGCTTCTACAGGCGGACTCTACATAGGTCAGCGCCTGCTGCTGAAAGGCGGCAGCAAATCGGCTGAAGCCATCAAAGCAGAGGTAGCCCCTTACCAGGTGGAAAACGGAGAATGGGGTACCTTCATCAGCGAAGGTGTTCAGGTGAACGAATATCTCACCATCGAGCGCATAGAGGGCAACACGCTGCAGTTGAAGGAACCGCTGATGCACAGCGTAGATGCTTCGTGGGGATGGACCCTGCACAGATACCAGCACCATGTAGGTTGCGGCATCGAAGATATCGCCTTCAGGGGCAACTTCCACGAAGCCTACAACCATCATGATCCGAGCGGCATCCACGACAGCGGATATAAGATGATTGCCTTCCACCGACAGGCTAACGGCTGGATTCGCCGGTGCCGGTTCATCGATGTCATTGAGGCTGCCAGCGTAATGCTCAGCACCCATGTTTCGGTGATGGACTGCACCATAGAGGGCAACAAGGGCCACGCTGCCATCCGCTCTGAGGCTTCATCGCATGTGCTGCTCGCCTATATCAGCGACCTTGCCGGACAGGAGCATTCCACTGGTGTATCGAAGACTGCCATCGGAACCGTCATCTGGAAATGCACCACGGCGGCTACCAGCACCTTCGAATCGCACAGCAGTCAGCCTCGGGCTACCCTCATCGACCAGTGTTCGGGAGGTTTTCTGGCTAACCATGCCGGCGGCGATGCCACCTACGGACCAAACCATCTGGCCGACCTCGTATTATGGAACTACCAGGAGACAGGCGCTTCAGCAGGCGAATTCAACCTCTGGACCCGCAACAACCGGTTCGTGAAACCAATCATCGCCGGTTTCCAAGGCACCACGACCTTCAGGGCAGAACAGGTAACCGCTGATTTGTCGCACGGCACAAAGGTAGAACCTGCATCGCTCTATGAAGCCCAGTTGAAGACCCGCCTGAAACAGGTTCCTGCATGGATGGCAAACCATCAATGAAAGTAAAACAGAACGTATCATATAAGCAACTATCGACTTATGAAAAGTATCTATAAATATATGTTTTCAATACCCATCGGCTGCATGCTCCTCGGATTTCAGTCGTGCTCTGATGACAAGACGGAGGGGGAAAGCAATCCCCAACCGGTCATCCTGAAAGCAGAAGTCTACACGGCGGGAAATGAAACCGGAACGGTATGGAACAGTGGACAGAGCTTGGGTGTATACATGCTGAAGAATGGTACCCGAGAGATTGCAGGTGAGCATGCAAACCTCAAATTCCTTGCCGACAACCGTGGTTCTACGGGCTATCTGGTTCCGGCAGACAATGTTCCGGTATACTATCCTGAAGACGGTACGAAGGTTGACTTCAGAGTCTACTATCCGTATGATGAGAAAATCAAAACCCGCAGCCAGGACCTGCATCAGACCGAAGTGGTGATTACCGACAAGACCCAGGCAGATGCCCTGCTCTATTCAGACAACAGCCAGGGCAACGATGGCAGTGGCAGACCTACGGTTCAGCTCAGGTCAATGCTCTCGGCGGTGAAGCTGGATATGCACTGCGATATGGAGGAGGCAGCTACGATAACAGCCACCATCCGCAATACCGCTATCCGCGCAGTATTCGATGTCATCGAGGGCAAATTCGTGAAGCGCCCCCTGGAGGAAGGCTCTTCCCTGCAGCTTACGGCTACCCGGAAGACCAGCACCAGCGGTGATATCTTCACGCTCCAGGCTACCCTACTCTCGGGCGTGATGGAAGAAGGCGCTGAGATTGAAATCGAAGTGAAGGACAAGGCCGGAAAGGTGATCAAGAGCTACCAGCCGGCTAAGTTGAGAAAGGTGCTCGACCTGGGCAAGGACAATGTTGCCGAAGAGAACACCCAGTACGAGATTGACGGACAGCTCAACGCCGGCAGCGAGAATATCACCACCCAGATGGCAGCAAAGACGCAGATCGTAATCCTGAAATGGAACGGAAACGATGATAGCGCCATCGGCGGAATCGCTCGTCCGGAGAGGAAACAGAAGTAAGTTTCTATCATTATATAAATATTTAATTTACACAACCTTATGAAAAAAATAACAATTCTATCAACCGCCATGTTACTGATTCTGGCATGCGGATGCAGCGAAGATCAATTGCAGCCTACTACTGCCCAGAAAAAGAAAGCTACTTTCTCTGTAGGTAATATAGCCAACATGGGTTCACGTAGCGTAACCCACAACGATGGTACCACTGAGTTTGCCGTAGGCGATGCTATCGGTATCTTTGCCACTCAGGCTGCTGAAGGCACCAACGTGAAACATATCGTAGGTCCTGACGGCACCCTTTCTTCTGATGAGGGCATCTATTTTACAGGTACAGGCAACGAGAAGGCTAACTTCTTTGCATATTATCCATATCAGACAGCCGCAGAAGGCACGGGCATACATTTCAATGTGGCTACCGAACAGGACGACGAAGCCAAGTTTAACGGCAGCGATTTCATGACCGCTACAGCCAAGGATATTCCGGCAAGTACCGAGGATAAGATTTCGCTCAAGTTCCAGCACCAGCTCAGTCTTATCCAGCTTGAGATGGTGAAGGCAAAGCCAGATTTCGTCACCGTCAACAACTGTCTTACCGGTCTTACCTGGAACTATCAGGACGGCACCTGCACCACCACAGGCACTCCTGCCAGCGTGAAGATGTGGAAGCAGAGCACCGGCGAGAACACCCTCTTCAAGGCACTCGTACCGGCACAGAAGATTCCAGCCAAGTCGAAACTGCTGAGCATCGTCATTGGCGACAAGACTTACTCCTTCACCACTTCAGCCGATGTAAACCTTACCGGCAACAACATCAAGAAGTTTAAGGTAGGTATCGCCAGCGACAACAAGCTCGTGGTGTTTGCTACAGATATTACTGCTGGTTCATGGCAGGAAGACAGCGAGGTGATTGAGGGCGAAGGAACACTCGTTGAGCCAGATCCGCTCATGACAGTAACCAACTTCGAGGATTTCAGCTATCAGTCTGTAAAAAAGACCAAGGAGGAAATCAATGCAGCCGGATGGTGGCGCTTCGTGGCTGAGGCGAATGCTGAGGACGTGGTAGAGATTGCAGACGATGCTGCAGATACCAGCCGCGGCAAGGTGATGCACTTCAACCGCAAGAATCTTTCATGGCACAACGGTACCTTCTATTACTGTGCTGAGAATGTGAGCAAGGGCCGCTATATACTGAAGTTCAAGGCTAAATCATCTCTTTCTGAGAACATGAAGGCAAACCAGTTGCGTATCGGTGCCTACATGCAGGAGATGGTTGCCGGAGCAGATGGCAAGCTTATCAACAAGGATTACTTTGCTATCATCGAGAACAACAAGACAGAGGTTACCACTGTTTACAAGCAGATTCTTACTGCCGACAAATACGATGAGTATACCGTAGTATTCAACCTGGGTCGTGTATCTACTGTTCACAATGCAACAGCTGCCAACGTGAAGGATGATACCAAATCGGAGCCTACAGAGGCACTGCTCAAGAAGGTAGTTCTCTATCTCAGTCCTAACAAGGCTGATACCGACTTCTGGATTGATGACATCAGCTGGGAGCCATACAAAGAATAATCAAGAAAATCAAAAAAAATGAATATAACAATTAAAACTGACATTATTATGAAACAATTGACATTAGCACTTGCCTTGGGAGCAGCTTTGCTCTCTTCTTGCAGCCAGAATGATTTCACAGAAGCAGCTACAGGCAAGACATCTGTTAACTTCAGTATCAACGGACAGAGCACGATCACCCGTTCTGCTACAACAGCAGGAACCGATGGTACTTATACAACAAATTTCGTTGCCAACGACGATATTGGAATCTTTGCCAGCGGTGCTTCTACTGCAGCCAACGTTAAGTACACAGTAGGCAGCGACGGTGTAGGCATTACCGGTGAAAACATCACCATCAACAAGGAAGGCGAAGCCAATTTCCTCTCTTATGCACCTTACAGCGCAGCAGCTGAGGCAAATAAGGTAACTCACAATGTGGCTGTTGACCAGCAGAATGAGGATTCATACAACGCCAGCAACTTTATGACAGCTAAGGCTGAAAATATCACAGCAGCAAATCCTAACGTAGCGTTTACCTTTGCTCCACGCCTCGCTCTCGTTCGCGTAGAGTTGACAGGCGACTTGGGTATTACCACATCCATGGTGAAGATGAATGCAAAGACAGGCATCACATGGACTCCTTCTACTGATAAGGTTGAAGCTACAGGCGAAGCAGCTGCCATAACCTTGCATAAGGAAACAACAGACGCTACTCATGCCGTATACACTGGTTTCGTACCAGCCCAGAGCTTTACTGGTAACACAAAGGTGCTCGAAATGACTGTTGGTGAGAAGACTTACGCTTTCACTCCTGCAGCTAATATCGCTCTTACAGAAGGTAAGGTAAACAAGATTAAGGTAAACATTGCCGGAACAACAACCGTTACCACAGAGAACATCAAATTCTCTAACCTCGCTTTTGGCGGCTGGACAAACCAGGACATCACCGTAAATAATGGTGAAGTAAAAGAGGAAGTTCCTGCTCCTATCGAACTTATCACTGAAGAGGCTGGTACATTCACAAGAGAGACAGCTTTAACTAAGGCTACAGGTCTTAGGGTCTGTGCAGAGGATTGGAATGCCCTAATTGCAACAATTAATAATGTTGTATGCGCAACTATCGCTTTTGATGCTTCAGAAAATGCAATGAAGATTGACTTTGCTAATAAAGGAACTTGGTATCAGAGAGCTTTGGTATATCGTACTCCTAATAATACAGGTAATCTCGGTAAGTACAAACTCACTTTCAAGGTGAAATCAGTCAACGCTCTAGACATTAACGTTAAAGTTGTGCGTGGACAGACCCAGGATTACACTTCAACTGCCATCTTCTGTACTGGCACAAATGGTTTTAGTGGTCAGTCTCTTAAAACGGCAACAACAGATTACGAGACTAAGACAGTAAACATCGACATGTCGCAAATCAAGGTAGGTACTGACGCAGCAAGAGCCTCTACAGAGGAAGATTTCACAACAGGTATTGCTATTTGTTTCTCAACAAAAAAGGAGAATGTTGAAGAAACATTCTTCATCAAGGACGTTAAACTCGTAGAAGTAAAGTAATTAGGGTGTCCAGTTCTATGTTCCAATATTAACTCACTTGTTTGAGAGTTTTGGTTCGTTCTGTCACCCAGTTTTTGGACAAGTGCTCGGTAGTCCAAGCATCAATGTCCTTAAGTTTAACATTCACTAAGCGCTCTTTGAAATTAAATGTTTTAGTAACGGATTCGTTCACGACTTTTGGATATAATGGTATCATTAGAGCAAAAGGAGTTATGCCATACAGCTTGTTCGGTGACTTCTTGCTTTTGTATATACCAAAAGTAGATTCAATGATGTCTGAAGAGATGCAGATATTCATATCCTCAGTAAGTTGCGCTTCTTCCTTTCGGAAGTACTCCAGCATCTTCAAGCCAAGGTGAGCTTGACGAGGATAAGCATTTCCTATAACATGAGCAACTATGTATGACTGGCACTCCTTACTCGTCTTGCAGGAAAAGCCTTTGTTTTTACAGATATGCTCTATATGCCTGATGGCATCCAACGCATCCATGAGTTCTTGCAACAAAGATTCATAGTCGTTGATGAAAGCATACGCTTCCTGCATTTCTTTTGGGAGTTTGTTGTAACAAGCAAGCATAGAGTTGCCCCAGATTACCCATTCAGACATATTCATGAATCTAGCAATAGTCCTCATGTTCGGTGGTAGCAAATATGCTTTATTTGTCAGATGGTATTGCAGTCTTTTCTTTCCTAAAAGTGTTGTAAACTCAACAAAATCAGGCTGTTTTTCATACACCTTTTTGAGAATCACACCCATAGAATGACTGATGTCCGCATAATGCACATATCCAGAGTCCAAGATACCCCTTACAAGGTTATGGGCATTGTCACTAATCACATATTGAGGTTCTGAACCTGCAGATATAGTGACTTCGCTTATCTTGTTTTCGATATCTTCACCCTTGAAGTTTGCTCCTACCGTCATGTTTAAAACTGTCACATCTTCATGTTTGACAGGTCGATCTTGATGCTCTGATGGAATGGCTAGAGCCAAAAGTAGTTTCTGACCGTTTATAGCGATGCTCTCATCCATAACCATGGCAAACTTTTTGCCTTTGCATGGCTGGTCATCTTGATAAACAGACAGTCCCAACTTCTTTATCCAGTTTTCCACCGTATTGTAGCATGGACTTTTTCCGAAGTTCTTACCAAGTACTTCAGAGAATACCTCCAAGATCTTCACTACAGTTCGAAGGCCACAGCCAGTACGCATATAGATAAGAACACAAAGTTGAATTACTACAAGAGGGAATCTATGTCCGGGAACAGGTGCGAGAGTAATGCTCTTTGTTCGTTGGTCATAGTTATTTTCTGAACGTCTTTTTTTTTGAGTTCTTTCCGAAGACCTTTGATAGTGTTTGTATTCTTCACTTCTTTGCCTTCAAGTTGCTTAACTCTTTTACGAAGACGCTTTAACTCTTCCTCAGGGGTCTCTTTATGCTGTTTTGAATCTAACTTTTTCATTGATTATAAGTATTTGTAATGATGTACAAAGATACTAAAAATCAACGATATACACAAATTTTCAAAGAACTATTTCGTTACATGAAACGTTAAATATCAGAGCGTAATATTAACAATTAACAGGGATGTTTCCAGCTTGTTTTTAAGAACAGAGAACTGGACACCCTATAAAGTAATAGAATAAAAAGTAAATAACAAGCCGCTCATCCATGCCTGCTGCATGCGATGAAGGGCTTTCATCACATTAGCAGTAAGATATAGCTTATGAACAAAATCATTATCAATTCTTTCGTGGCATTCGCTGCACTCGCTGCATCGCCTGCTTATGCACAGCAGTTTACATGGAATACCACTACCCACGACTTCGGCACTATCGACGAGGCAGATGGCACAGCCAGTTTCGACTTCACCTTTACCAATACCGGTGACAAGCCGCTCATCATCAAGCAGGTTATTACGGGCTGCGGATGTACATCGGCTAAATGGAGCAGCAAAGCCTATGCGCCGGGAGCCAAGGGAACCGTGCGCATAAGCTATCATCCCGAAGGCAGAAAAATGGCGGACTTCAGTATCCCGTCGGAAGTGTTCACCAATCTCAAGGAACCGGCTACACTTACCATTACAGGTAAAGTGACGCTGCAGAAACATCCGTACGTCAACTTCTTCGACCCTACCAAGGGAGAACGCAAAACCTATAAGGCGCAGGAACCGAAAGACGACTACGAAAGAGTGCTGCAGCGCGTAAGACAGAACCTATACGAGAGTACACCGCTGGAACGCATGGATAAGGGAGCAACCAGTCTGATGAAGATGCTCACCCCTGAAGGAACATGGCCGGAATACGACTACAAATGCTTCTTCCGTACCAACTGGGAACCGCAGCGCCATCTTACCAACATCCGTCAGATGGCAGTAGCCTATACCTGTCCGGAATCATCACTCTATGGCAACCAGGTTCTCTTCCGTGCCATCGACAAGGCATTGCGCACCTGGAACGAGTACAAGCCAACCTCATTCAACTGGTGGTACAACGACATTTCAGCCCCTAAGGTGATGGCAGATATCCTCGCCCTGATGGCAGCCGGCGAACAGAAACTTGCACCGAGCGTTACGGCAGGACTCATGGAGATGATGGCAAAGAGCGACCCAAGGAAATGGACCGGCGCCAACAAACAGGATATCGCCATGCATCACATGATACGCGGATGTATCCTCAAGAACGACAGCATCGTCAGCACCAATGTAAGCGAGTTTTTCGAACCTATCTGCATCACCAGCGGCGAAGGCATCAAAGAAGATCTCTCCTACCAGCAGCACAACAACCAGCTTTATATCGGAGGATATGGTACGGTTTTCGTGAACAACATCTCGCAGATAGCACCGCTGTTCCGTGGAACCAAGTATGCGCTCTCGGCTGATAAACTGAAACTCTTCAGCGAGTTTGTGCGCTCTACCTATCTCAATGTCTTCCGCAGCCGGTATATGGACTTCAGTGTTTGCGGACGAAGTGTTTCCAGAAAGAAGACGCTCGACCTGGGCGACTGCGCTGCACTCTTCAGAAACATGAAAGCACTCGACCCTGAGCATGCCGATGAATACGAGGCAGCAGCACAGCGTTTCGCTACACAGAATGCCACCTTCGGCCGCACCGACCGCAACAAGATGTACTACACCAGCGACTATATGCTGCAGAACCGCAAGCGCTACGACCTCTCGGTACGTGCCGTGAGCAAGCGTACCTGCCGTTCGGAGAGCGGTAATGGTGAAAACCTCTGGGGAACCTATCTCAGCGAGGGAGCCACCTGTATCCGTGTGCTGGGCAATGAATATACCGACATCTTCCCGGTATGGGAATGGGATAAGATTCCAGGCACCACGCTTCCGGCAGGCGAAGTGGAGAACCACAACGACTGGGGTGTAGCGGGTGTTGCCGACTTCGTAGGCGGTGCCTCTGACGGCAGATATGGCGTGATGGCATACAGCATGAACGACTATGGCGTGAAGGCACAGAAGGGTTGGTTCATGTTCGATAACGAGGTGGTTTGTCTGGGTGCAGGCATCGAAGCTCCGGGTACCGACAAGGAGATGTTTACCACCGTGAACCAGTGTCATCTCTCGGGCAATGTCTATCTGATGGGAGCAGACGGTGCGGCAGCCAAGGTAGAGCCGGGGGCAGCTCTGAATCAGGCAGTAAGCGGATGGGTATGGCACAACAAGGTAGCCTATTACTTCCCACAGTCAACCCCAATCCATCTGAAGGCAGCCAACCAGCAGGGCCGCTGGAGCAAGATCAACTTCAACCAGAGTGGCGAAGAGGTATCCATGCCGGTATTCAACCTGTCTATACCTCACGGCAGCAAGCCTCAGCAGGCGAGTTATGCCTACATCATCGTACCTGGCATCTCCTCTCCTACCATGCTGAAGGCTTACGACATGCAGCCTGTAGAGATTCTCAGCAATACAGCCAACCTTCAAGCCGTATATCACAAGAAGCTCGACATAGCAGAGGTGATATTCTATCAGCCAGGCAAACTGACGATAGGTTCCACCACGCTCAGTGCCGACAAGCCATGTTTCATGGTAGCCAAGAACATCTCCTCCGGCAATCCTGAAATTACTAAAGGCAAAAGGTAAAAAGGTAAAAAAGCAATAAGAGCCTTACCCCTTTTGCGCCCCCGTTCCCAGCGATTCCATCGCTGATCCCCCTAAAAAAGAGGTAAAAAGAGCCTAGCTAGCTTTACATTCCGCTAGGCTCTTTTTACCTTTTTACCCTTTTACCTTTTTACCCTTTTACCTTTTTACCCTTTTACCTTTAAAACGCCTTTTTTGCCGGTTCTCACAGCGCTATTATTACAAACCTGTTACATTCCTGCCTTTCAAGTTAAAATCAATTAAGTTTTGCACCGGAACCTTCGCTATTCCAGATATTTTTCCTAATTTTGCGCCCACGTTTCTAACAGATGAAATGATTTTAAGATTCAATGGAATATACTAAATAGATTAAGGATAAAGAAAAATGGAACATGTTTTTACTGAATCGATGTTTTTGGTGGGATTCGTGATTTTCATCGCCGCCATACTCGTATTAGACATGCTGGTCATCGACCGAAAGGCACATGTGGTGTCTATCAAGGAAGCCGGTTCATGGACGGCTGTATGGATTATTCTCGCGCTCGCCTTCGCCGTATTCATCTATTTTCATGGCGACATGGTGCACGGCATCGAGAACTTCGACGACCTGAAGCTGATAGCCTCGCGCTATGCTTCGCATCTCAAACTGGACCCGAACGACTATGAGGGGAGTCTGCAGCAATACCGGCACTATATGACCATCTCCTACATCTCGGGTTATCTGATAGAGAAAACGCTCTCGGTTGATAATCTCTTCGTGATGATGATGATTTTCACCTCGTTCGGAGTGGACAAGAAAGATTACCAGCACGTACTGAACTGGGGTATTCTGGGAGCCATCGTACTGCGCTTCGTCTTCATCTTTGCGGGTGCTGCGCTCATCAGCCGGTTCGCCTGGATATTGCTCGTATTCGGAGGATTCCTGGTTTACAGCGGTGCCAAGATGTTCCTCAACAGGAACAAGAAGGAAGAGATCAATGCCCTGGAGCATCCGGTAGTGAAGTTCATGCAGAAGCGCCTGCATCTGGGTCCGCTGGTGATGACGGTGGTGTTCATCGAGTTCTGCGACCTGATTTTCGCCTTCGACAGCATCCCAGCCGTATTCTCGGTATCGCTCGACCCGTTCGTGGTGTTCTTCTCGAATATCTTCGCCATCCTGGGCTTGCGTGCCCTCTTCTTCCTACTGGCAGCGATAGCAGACAAGTTCCGCTATCTGAAGGTGGGTGTGAGTGTGCTGCTGGTGTTCATCGGTGTGAAGATGCTCATCCACGATTTCTTCGAGATTGATGCTGTCAGTTCGCTGGTATTCATCATCCTCGTACTGCTCGTCAGCATCGGGGCTTCGGTGGTGATTCCGCAGAAACAGGAAGCGTTGGAAAATACGAAATAAGCAAACCATTCGTAAAGGAGATTATCATCAGGTAATCTCCTTCCAGGAAAACATAAAAAGGGCGATTGCTATTCCCCACGCAAGGGATAAGCAATCGCCCTTATCTTTTATGAACTCAGTTCAGAAAGAAGAGCAAATGAATTGGCTTACCCTTCGGCCGCCGAACTTTGTTTCTTCACTCTTCTCTCTTCATTCAATTTACTTCCAAGGATTCTCTGTTGGGTAAGGCAGGCTAGCTGGCTGGTTGTAAGCGATATCCTTGATGCCGAGATACTTGAATACCTCGAACAAGGTCTTACCTACGTGAGAGAATGCTACGGCTCCGTGGTGTGGATAACCCTTCTGAATCAGTACGTGACGATAGAAGCGGCCCATCTCGTTGATGGCGAAGATACCGATACCACCGAATGAACGGGTAGGAACATCGAGAACCTCACCCTCTGCGATGTAGCTGCGGAGGTTGCCCTCAGAATCGCACTGCAGACGGTAGAATGTGATGTCAGAAGCTGCGATATCACCCTCCAAAGTACCACGGGTGAAGTCTGGTTTACCACCATTCTCCAACAAACGGTTCTGGATGAGCTGATACTTAATCTTACGGCTAGAGCACATCTTGCACTGTGGAGTATTACCGCAGTGGAAGCCCATGAAGGTATCAGTCAACTTATAATCGTACTTGCCCTTGATGTCCTCATCATAGATATACTGAGGAACTGAGTTGTTGATATCGAGCAATGTAACGGTATCGTCAGAAGCACACATACCGATGTACTCAGAGAGCGCACCATAGACATCTACCTCGCAAGCTACAGGAATGCCACGGCTAACGAGACGGCTGTTTACATAGCAAGGCTCGAAACCGAACTGGCTTGGGAATGCAGGCCAGCACTTGTCAGCGAATGCTACATACTGGCGAGAACCCTTGTGAGCCTCTGCCCAGTCGAGCAATGTCAACTCAAACTGTGCCATTCTGCGGCTGAGGTCAGGATAGTAGCAGCCTTCGCCCATCTCCTTGGCCATATCAGCGCAAACCTCATCGATACGTGGGTCGTTCTCATGCTCCTTGTAAGCTACGAGAAGGTCGAGCTCTGAGTTCTCCTCAATCTCAACACCGAGTTCGTACAAGCCCTTGATAGGAGCGTTGCAAGCGAAGAAGTCCTGTGGACGTGGACCGAAGGTGATAATCTTCAAGCCCTTCAAACCGATGATAACGCGAGCTACTGGTACGAAGTCCTGAATCATCTTAGCTACGTCCTCTGCTGTACCTACAGGATACTCAGGGATGTAACCCTTCAGGTGGCGCATGCCGAGGTTGTAAGAGCAGTTGAGCATACCGCAGTAAGCGTCGCCACGACCATTGATCATGTCGCCGTCACCCTCTGCAGCTGCAACAAACATACAAGGACCATCGAAGTTCTTTGCAATCAAAGTCTCAGGAGTCTCAGGACCGAAGTTACCGAGGAATACAACCAAAGCGTTGCAGCCCTGCTCTTTCACTTCGCCCAAAGCCTTGAGCATATCTTTCTCGTTCTCAACTGTAGTCTGGCAGTTGAAGATTTCACCCTTGTACTCTTTTACGATGTTCTCACGGCGCTGAGTAGAAAGCGCGATTGGAAAACAGTCACGGCTAACGGCAATAATACCGAGCTTTACTTGTGGAATGTTGTTGCTTACCATAATTTTAGTTTATTACTTAAGTTTTTGTATAAATTGCTTATATTTATTGATTCTTTTCTAAATTTGTTTGGCTGACAATTATTCATTGTTCCGAGCACAAAGGTACAAATATATTTTGTATCACCAAGCGTTTTAAGGATTTTTTAATTCAAAAAAATGGCGCAAAACCGAAATTCTGCGCCAAATGTAACATATGATAAAGTTCTTGATACATTTCATACATGTCTCTATTATCATCTGATACCCCTTTTCTGCCTTTCTCTGCTTTAATATCTTCTTTAATATCTTCGCAGCGGGCGGTACCGGATGGTATAAATCTGATTGAAATACTCCTTCCAGGCGTTCGGCTCCTTGTCATCATCACGCACGATGCGGATGCCATAGAATCGGGTACCCGTCTCCTTGTATTCCCGGAATCTCGACAACAGCTGCTGTGGCGGATCTGGAATCAGGAAGTCGGTAATCCAAAGCACATCGGCATTCACGTAATGGAGTCCGTCGTTGTCGAGAAGGTCGAACATCTGGGTCATCATCTTCTTTGCCGATGTTCCGCCTCCGATAAATGGAAGGTGGGTTGTGGTAGGCTGCCGCCGGATGCCTCGCCCAGTATGCGCCTGTCCATCTCCGTCGGACGGAGCTGCATCTGCTTCGGCTGATTCCATCATAGTGATTCCTATTCTCTTCAGGCGCTCTGCCTTGCGCTTCGCCATCAGGTCGATGGCACGGGTACTGACGGAGAAATCTATCAGGAAGCAGTCTCGCTCCAGATCTTCTGCCGTTTCTTCCAGCAGAGAGATGAGTGTAGAGGATATCCTTTCGGGCGTGCCATACATACTGGCTGAGGTGTCCAGACAGACAATCATCGGACCCTTGCGGGAAGCATGGGTAAAGCCGAGTTTGCGGGATGGTTTCGACATTTCGCTCTTATAACGGAAGGTCTGGAGTCTTCGCGTGCGATACTTATAGATAAAGAGTCCCTCCATATCTTCATCGCTGTACTGTGCCAGTTCGAGCGGGAGAAGGGAGTTGAGATCATCGCCCACGGTAATGCCCTCGATATCGCTACCCGCAGAATGCTCCATCTTCATCTCTACGCCCGATGCGATGGTGAGCCGGTCTTTGCCGTTGGCATCGGCTACTCGTCCCATCTTCGCCACAATTTCCTTGATTTCGGGGTATTTATCCTGAATCTTCACCTGGTTCAAGCGGCGTTCAAACTCCGTTTCCGTCCATCCGTTCGTCATCAGTTCCCAGGCTTGTACGGCTCGCTGCTCCGAAACGCCCTTCGTCTTCATGTTGCGGGTTATCTGGTCCATCATGCGCACCAGTCCTGTTTCGAAGTTGTTCTGACGGAGGGAGATGAAGTCCTTCAGCTTGTTCAATACCTGATGGTCGATGCAGACCTTCCAGTCTCTTACCAGCCTTTCCCAGTTTTCGGGTTTCGAAGCCCCGTCTCCAGTCATCAGCTTGAGGAAGAAAGGCTTATCGAACCCATCTTCAGCATGTTCCTGTTCCACCTGGTCGAGCAAAGGGAGCCACACCTGTTCATCCATCCGCTTGAAGGGAGCCCAATCGAGCACATCATCTGCCCGATGACTCTCGGTCCAGGCACGCTGGCGCTGGAATCGCATGTGATGGACGCATTCCACGATAAACTTTCCCACACTATCATAGAAAACCTTGCTCTTGATTTTGCTGTTCACCACCTGGCGCACGAACTTCTGCACCTCTTCGCCTGTTTCTGCTATGGTTATTTTCAGGGTAAAGAGATGAATCAGATAATCCTTCAGCGGGTCTTCCTTCAAATTCCAAGGCATGGCGGTATCTGTCGGTTCAGGTATCTTCACCTGCCCCGACTTGCAGAAGTCATCCAGCATCTTCAAGTAATACTGTGCCTCCGCCAAGTCCTTGTTATTCTGGTATTTCATAGGAGTAAATCCTTATTTTTTCTCCATCAGATATTCTGCGAAGATTCTTGCAGCACTCTCTACTTTGGCTGCGCAAGGGCGAGACTTGTAATATTCTGCCGTTCTTGCCGAAGCCACATAGCTGGACTGCGCTTTCTCGTGGCCCTTCAAGCCGAGGATTTCGGCACAGATGATACTACCGTTCTGCTCCTTCGATTTGGCGAGCAAATCCTGCACCACCTTATAGCATGCCGACTTGCCCTCGCGGTCATCCCCCTCGGTCTGTCCGCAATCCAAGCCAACGAGCACCACGATGCCCGAAACAGCACCACACATCATTCTCATTCTGCCTACTCCACCACCGAAGCCGGCACCAATGCGCTTCGCCATCTCATCATCAAGACCATATAAATCGGCAAAGGCAGCCACTACCGACTGGCAGCAGCCATAGCCCTGCATAAAGTTATCCACCGCCTGGTGAACACGCGCCTCCAACTCAGGAGTCAATATTTTCTGTTCATTCATCATGTTTAGATTCTTCTATATATAATAATGTAATAGGAGGCGATTATACCTCGTAAAGTTTCATCGTATCCTGTCGGGTAAACGCCAACTCCTTATAGAAATCACGGAGATAGGCCGAAATTTCTGTCTTATCATCCGAAGACACGAAGAGATTCTCGCCCAACCGTCTTTCCAGCGAAGTCAAGCCATCCGAAAGGGTTTCGATTTCACCCTCGTAATCTCTGCCATCATCAGGATTTCTGCGAACACGATGATACTTAATATCTTCGGCAAGCGCATTCTTCATCTCCACGAGTTTTTCTGCGAAAGGAGAAAAGAGTGCACGGATTACGATGCTTCGGATAGCGTCACGCTCCTCAGGTTCCTGCCACAGACAATGGTAGATAGGAAGCAGATCACAAATATCCACCTCTTCTCTATCCTGCATAAAGGCAGAAGTGCGAAGCAAACGGACGATATTCTTCCATCTTCGGTCACTCACATAGATGTTTCTGCGCTCGGCAGCCTCATCCACATTCACGGCTCTCAGAGATTTACGGATAGCGGAAATTGCATCAAGCACCTCCTCCTTCACGCCAATCTTACAGATTTTCTCCGTCCATTCAGCATACTCCTCAGAAGTAATCTTCAAATCAGAAAAATCTGCATTATCTGCGAAATCTGCGTGACCTAATCCCCCTGTAAAACCTGAGAAATCTGTGGAATCTGTGAAATCTGTGGGACCTAAAAAATCTGCGTGAGAATCCAAGAGCATCGCCCGGAAATTCTTCTCCAGCTTTATCGGTCGGCTTTCTATTCTGATAACGAATCGGTCCCAGAGCGCCTCCAGTCCTTCTCCCTTAGCCGGCAACTCATTACTTGCCGCCACGAGAAGTTTCAGAGGAAGATGCATTTCCCGATTGCCATTTCTGAAGATTTTCTCGTTAATCACCGTAAGGAGCGTGTTCTGGATCGCAGGTCCCGCCTTCCAGATTTCATCCAGGAAAACCACATCGGCAGTAGGCAGATAACCCTCCATCGCACGTTCGTAAGTATCCGAAGTCTTCAGTTTCTGAATGCTCACCGGGCCGAAGATTTCATCGGGTGTAGAGAATCGCGACATCAGATACTCAAAGCTCTGAGCATCCCTAAACGCCGTCTTCAACTGTCTGGCTACCATACTCTTTGCCACTCCCGGAGGTCCCAGCAAGATGATACTCTCACCTGCCAGAGCTGCCAGGAGCGAGAGCGATATCTCCGTCTCCTTCTCATAAATGCCCCGGTTCATCTCACCGAGTAATTGTTTGAATCTTTCAAGCATATTCTTACCTTTCTATTCAGAATCGTATAAAGACGAAAAGAAGTTAAGAGATAAAATTCATTATCCCTTAACTTCCTCATATTCTTTTATATAAATAAGGTATGGCTTACTTTACGTTGCCCACCTTAATCAAGTACTCAGCAATCTGAACAGCGTTCAGGGCAGCACCCTTACGAATCTGGTCGCCAGTCAACCACAATGTGTTACCATTGTCATCAGCCAGATCCTTGCGGATACGACCTACATATACATCGTCCTTGCCGGCGCTCTCCAATGGCATTGGATAAACGTAGTTCTGGGCATCATCCTTTACAGTTACACCTGGAGCAGCCTCCAAAGCCTTGCGGATGTCCTCTACTGCCAATGGCTTCTCTGTCTCAAACCAAACACTCTCTGAGTGAGAACGGAGTGAAGAAACGCGAACGCAGGTAGCACTGGTGCGAACATCAGAGTGCATAATCTTGCGGGTCTCGTTATACATCTTCATCTCCTCCTTGGTGTAATCGTTAGGAGTCATCTTGTCAATCTGTGGAATGACATTGTATGCCAACTGATGAGGGAACTTATTGATATGTTCAGTCTTACCGGTCTCGAGGATATCCTTATACTGCTGCTCAAGTTCAGCCATGGCAGCAGCACCAGCACCTGAAGCACTCTGGTAAGAAGAGATATGAATCTTCTTGATATGGCTCAAGTTATCGATAGGCTTCAACACTACAACCATCATGATGGTGGTACAGTTAGGGTTGGCGATGATGTTGCGAGGGCGGTTCAGGGCATCCTCAGCATTTACTTCAGGCACAACCAGAGGCACGTCGTCGCACATACGGAATGCGCTAGAGTTATCAATCATCACGGCACCATACTTGGTGATAGTCTCGGCAAACTCCTCTGAAGTGCCGCCACCAGCAGATGTGAAAGCAATATCGACATCTTTAAAGTCATCGTTATGCTGCAAAAGTTTGACCTCATAGTCCTTTCCCTTGAAGTTGTATTTTCGTCCAGCAGAACGCTCAGAGCCAAACAACACCAAATCATCCATAGGGAAATTTCTCTCAGCAAGGATACGCAGGAATTCCTGTCCAACTGCGCCACTTGCACCAACAATTGCTACTTTCATAATCGAATCTTTTAATTTATAAAGTTGTTATAAGTGTAAACTGTGGAAGAGAAAGCCAGCCCCCTTATCATCTTCATGATTTCTCATTTTCTGATAGCTTCATGATTTCTCATCTTCTGATAGCCGGAAACTGCTTATTTTCTCAAATCCGCTGCAAAGTTAAGACTTTTTCTACAATATCAAGCATAAATTCCCAAAAATTATTGCTTTTTGCTGCAATTTTATCTTTTTTGCTTACTTTTCTGCAAGAATATGCATAAAAACGGAGAAAAATAGTTGCTATTTGCAATGCGGCAAGCCGCGAGAATGCAGGAATTCATGGATTGTTACTTTCCATAAGTCATCCTTTCGTTTCAATCGGAAGGTTGAAACCACACAGGCGTCACCTGACCGGAAACTCAATCCCATGATTCCATAGTTGTATTGTCCATGAATAGAAGTAGAGATGTCTCGATGCGTCAAACCTATCGTTACGATTTCATCATTACCTCCATGCTCTTCATGCAACATTTTCAGGATTCCCCCAGCCCAATACCTGTTTCTTGGTTTGTAGAAACATGAGGCAGGTATTTCTTTCTTGTCTCCTACAAATACAGAAGCCTCCAACTCAGCCTTTGGTACCTTATTGAAAATGATACCCAATTGCTTCACGAGTTCTTCTCTCAACTGTTCTGCCTCCTGATGTGAGAAATTTCCCAAAGGCTTTAACTCTATGACATAACCCAATGGAGGATCAGCAGGAAGGCTGTCTCCCATGCCCTCATTGCCATGGCTCTGATTTCCATTGGAGCAACCTGCTAAAAACAGGATTGAGATTCCAGCTATAAACAACAATAACTTCTTCATAATCTTCAAACATATAATTAAAAAAACATAGACATTTCTATTCCCAATATGATCAATAACTTCTTCATAATAATGCAAAAGTAGAAAAAAAATAAGCAAGTAATGATGCTATCCATACGTGGATTGTATCAAATACTCGCTTATGTGTATGAAATCATCAATGCCTATAGCATCAAATCCTTGATGGTTGTACCATTCATGAATCTGCTTAAATCTACCCTTTCTCCAATACCATGCAAATGTCCGGTTTCGGAATACTGCCAGATATTGCACTTTCCTCTGCCGCCGATAGAGGGTTGTCGGGAGTTATAATTGGCGATGAAGAGATAATAACGATTGAACTTCGCCCCCATCTCCTTATTATAGAAGCTCTCGTTGCTATAGATGATAGGATACTTGCCATAGTGTTTCTTCACCAAGTCAGCAAACACCTGTATGCTATCCTGCAGCTGTCGTCCCTTCCATCTTCCCTGGATGCCTTTCTCCTCCACATCCAATACAGGAATCAAGTCCTGTTCACTCTTCTTCACCATCTTTTGGAAATCCCGGAACTGAGCAGTTGCTGAAGAGCCGGCAGACATCAGATGATAAGATCCCACCTTCAACCCATATTTACGAGCCAGTCTGATATTTCGGCGATAATGTCGATCCACATATCCCTTACCATGTGTAGCTCTGATATAAACGAACTTGATTCGCTTGTTCTTCGCTATTTTCTTCCACTTGATAACTCCATTGTGTTTCGATACATCAATGCCGTCATATCCGCCACGAGTATAAGGTTGCCCTTTCAATCTATCAACGAAGACATCAGAATAAGATGAAGCTATGCCACCCATCGCTTCACCTTATATGGCGACACCACATACATGATTCCCAGGCCAACACCAGCCAAAACAACCAGACTGCCTAAGAATACCAAAGTATATTTTAACCCATTCTTCATTACATTTTATTTTTTAGTTGTTTTCAGGGGACAAAGGTAATGAATTTATTTGAAACGGCATAGAAAGTAAGGGGATAATTGTATGAAATGGGGGGCTGAAAGTACGAAACTCAAGTTCTTTAGGATTATTCATAAGAAAAGCGAAAAAAAACTTTGGTACTTTCAAATATTAATCGTAATTTTGCAACAAATTAGAGTAACCAAAATTAAGGAGGATTACAATATGACTAAAATAATGTCAAACCCAAAAGAACCAACAGTTACCTATCGTCACGTTTATGCAACAGAGGCTCATAACGAATCCGAAGAATATCCTTTTATGGCATCATGCAATAATGACGAGTTGGTGAATCATGTCTTTGCCCGTGAAGAAGAATATGCAAGAACAGGCTACGCCGTTGACTTTCTTGAAATGATGGCTGATCTCAAAAACGAATTCGAATGGTAAAGATACGAGTATTTAATCTTTTACCACTTCATCACCACCATATTCCCATCAAACTTACCCCACATTACGGGATGCTGACGATTCCCTGACGCTTCAACTACTCCTTGATGTACGAAGTTATAAATTTCCTTAGCCGTGATAACCCTATCCTTGTTTGTATCAGCACCACCTCGCAAGCCACGTTCCAGGAACACAGTAAACAGACTATTCTTGAAACCTGTCTGTCTCGGAGTTTCTAAGGATTTCTCCGTTGAACGAGAAGAAAGGAAGAACATCACATTCTCTTTGGAATAGTTAGTATTCCTCTTATTCGTATTTCTCATTTTCCCTGCAAAGCAAGCATCCACGAATATCATTTTCTGCTGAGCTTTACTCTGTCTCATGATGCTCAATACGGAAGAGTAATACAAAACTCCATCGTAACACACCAATCCACCAGGCACACCATGACCACTAAAGTATAGGATAATAGCATCTGATGGCGAAGCCTTGGCAAATGTATTACGCATTGCAGTACATACCTTTTTGATCGTAACGTCTGAATTGACAAAGCAATCAACCGTAGCATTACCATTCTTGGTAAAGATACCCGATATGGTCTTGGCATCATTCGCACTTACCCGAAGATCGTTCTGACGACCGGGATAATCAGCGATGCCAACACACACGATATAGGTTCTTGCTTGCAAAAACAAAATGCCAAACAAAAACATGGCTATTATGGATAAAATTCGTTTCATGACAAACTCATTATTATTAGCGAGCAGAATGATAAAATAACAATCCTGCCCGCTATTCTTGCTAATTACAAACAGGTCTTATTGAACACAGAGTCTGAATTGGCTCATACGTTAAATCAGAATCTTCTTCATTAAAATAAAGATAATAGGCATTCACGTGATGAGCTTTGCTAGAACTCCAATAATATTCAAATGATTTTTTTCTATTTTAACCTAAATACAACAGGTACACTATATCTTACTCGCACGCACTCTCCATTTTGCTTACCCGGAATCCACTTAGGCATAGTTTCTACTACACGCATAGCTTCTCTGTCCAGAGCAGGATCTACAGATTTAGCGACTTTCACATGAGAAATGCTTCCATCATCATCAACAACAAAGTTGATAATCACCCTACCTAGAACACCGTTCTCCTGTGCTACGACAGGATACTTGATGCTGCTAGCCAGATACTGCATCAAGGCGCTTTGTCCTCCAGGAAATGAAGGCATCACTTCAACGACATCATATACTTTTTCCTGCGATTCTTGGGATGTATTATAGTTCTGCTGTTCGTTATTTACATTTTGTTCAGCACCTTGCTTTTGAACATTTTCTTCTACAGTTGTTTCAATATTTGGTGCAGTCTTTTCTATTGCCTCATTATTACCTTGACATTTCATGAAAGCATAAACACAACCAACTACGAGAACAGCCAGTATCGCCAGAAAGATCCTTCTAGAATTTGATAGATTGTCGTCTTCATCGACATATTCCACATTTTCTTCCTTCTTTGGAGCAACTATCGTCTGTTCATGAGTATCATCAATATTGCCAGAAATCTTTTGCGGCAACACTTGTGTTTCCTCTTGATTAGTCAATACTTCTGAGGCGATAGTAGGCATCATACAATTCATCAACTTCAAAAATTCAGATACAGTCTGCACTCTATCCTTCTTTCGAGGATTCATACCTTGCTCTATAGCGTGCCAAACAGTATCAGAAATACCTATAGACTTATCTCCAATTCCTTCATTCAAGACAATACTTGCTTCAGGAGGATTCTTACCAGTAAGCAAATAAAATAAAGTTGCAGCAAGACCATAAACATCTGTTGCAGGAGAAAAATCCTGCAAACTCTGTTGGTACTGTTCCAAAGGTGCATAGCCAGCACTAATTCCTACAGGAGTAGAACTAGTCTGATGCCCTTCTTCTGTATAGCCTTTTGAGATTCCAAAGTCAATAAGCATAGCACTACCTTTGTCATCAAGCAGGATGTTGCTTGGCTTTACATCATAATGACAAATATGCTTTTGGTGCATATGCTCCAATGCCGAACCTATCTGTTGGATATACTTAATGGCTATAGCCTCATCCAAAGCACCATGCAACTTCACATAATCAGCCAACGAGCCACCACTCAAATATTGCATTACATAATAGACCGTATCATTTTCCTCAAACACATCTACTACTTTAACGATATGAGGATGATCCATCTGTGCAAGGTTCTTTGCTTCTTTAACAAACTTCTTGCGATATAACTCTACTACGGCACGACTTCCCTGAGAAGGAACGGTTATCTTCCCCGTCCCTTCCTCACGCTCACAAGTGTCCTTCATAAAGAACTCCTTGATTGCCACAGGTACATCGACCT
>ENA-ORRO01000168-ORRO01000168.1-human-gut-metagenome-genome-assembly--contig:-NODE-168-length-57258-cov-7.260353_pt1 | contig 57258 bp, 61 predicted proteins | sample MGYA00242176_ERZ509136 | MGnify/ENA primary metagenome ERZ509136 (study PRJEB26280, sample SAMEA2338644) | human gut metagenome | biome: human gut; feature: human-associated habitat; material: faeces...
GCTAACGCCATTCTTAAAGACTATATGTTTAAAGGATATGCTATAAATCAACGTATTGAACAACTCGAAAAAACAGTAGCCCAACATTCTGAAAAGATAGACTTCTTTGTACGCACTTCCCTGCCTCCGGTGGAAGGCATATTCTACAACGGACAGATATTTGATGCTTATAAGTTCGCTACAGATTTGATAAAAACCGCCAAGAGGGAGCTTCTTCTAATAGACAACTACGTGGATGAAGCCGTACTGCTTATGTTAAGCAAACGCAATGCAGGTGTGTCAGCGGTCATCTACACGCAACGAATCACGCCACAGCTTCAGCTTGACCTTGACCGGCACAATGACCAATATCCGCCGATTGACATCAGAATCTATCGGGACAGCCACGACCGCTTCCTGATCATTGACGATACGGACATTTATCATATCGGAGCTTCTCTGAAAGATCTGGGAAAGAAGATGTTTGCTTTCTCCAAACTGGAAATACCCGCTACGGCCATTACCAACCTGTTATAAGATAAGGGATTTATGAGAATCGGTTATGCACGTGTATCAACTAAAGAGCAGAATCTCGACATGCAGATTGAAGCCTTGAAAGCCGCAGGATGCGAAAAGATATTTTCGGAAAAGCTGTCCGGACGCATAGGAAGCCGCCCGGAACTGGATGCCTGCCTGTCGTTCATCAGGCAGGGGGATACCCTCATTGTCTATAAGCTAGACCGCCTCGGACGCTCTTTGCGGAACATACTCATGCTGCTTGACAGATTCAAGGACAAAGGCATTCATTTCGTCTCGCTGCAAGACAACATCAGCACCGAAGGAGCCACTGGGCAACTCATCACCAACGTATTGGGAGCCTTCGCCCAATTTGAACGAGACCTGATTGTGGAAAGGACACAGGAAGGAAGAAGGATAGCCAAAGAAAAGGGGGTGAAATTCGGACGGAAGGCAACCATCAACAAGAATAATGTCGCCAAGCAGAAAAGTTGCATCAAGCTTTACCAGACAGGGACTTCCATCCGGCAAATACAGAAGATACTGCATATCGGGAGTGCAGGAACCGTCTACCGGATATTACGGAGAAACGGCATTGAACTGAAATCAAAACAAGATGAACAAAGAGAAAATAATACCAGTATTAACAAACAATAAATCACAAGAATCATGCAGAACAATGAATACAGCCACATTCCTTTTTCGGAGTGTCAGGTTATGACCGATGATGACGGACAAAACATCTACATCTATCATAACGGGAGTGAGGTCTTATCCGATTACAACCATACCGGATTCTACTTGGAAACGGCAATCGCACTTTTCATGGCCATTAAAGACCAGAACCAATCATGGATGACTTTGGGGAACCTATGGAAACTACGAAACTGCATCCGGGAAAACCTCAATCACAACCTGAAACTCGACAGGCTTATTTACGGAGAATCATTTGACGGAAGCAATGCATCTACCCTTACCCCTCTTACAGAGAACCGCTTCAATGAAATCATAAAAAAGATCCAATCACTGGATGAGTATGCCACCATTTAACATACAGTTACAGCTATGAAAGAAATAAAGCAGATAAACAAGATACGAACACCGCTATGCACGGAAAAGTGTTACTGCATAGCTGATTCAGAGACAAAATATAGCCTCTATATAACAGAGAGCGGAATTGAAATACAACCCTTCAAAGGATATTTCCTGACATTCTACAAGTATGAAGAGTGCTCCGAATTCCTGAAAAGGCCGGAAATCATCAAACAAAGTCAAGGACTCAACATACAACTTCAAATTAAAGAAATACCCATGTAACTGCCACATATATTTTATATATACATTTATATATATTATAATCAGATATACGGTTTAATACTTGTATTTGCATATATTATTTCATATCTTTGCAGAAAAAGAACAGTATATGTGGCAGGAAATGAGCAACCCGGCAGTATTGGCTAAGATAGGCCGCCGCCTGAAAGACATCCGCATCAAGCAGAACATGACGCAGGGAGAACTGGCTGAACGGGCAGGCATGAGCATATTGACCGTAGCCAACATTGAGAAGGGCAAGCCCGTCTCAATGCTGCTGTTCCTTTGCGTCATCCGGGAATTGGGACTGCTGGAGAATCTGGAACTGTTAGTTCCGGAAACGAAGATAAGCCCGATTGAACTGAAACGGATGCAGGGAAAGAAACGCCACAGGGTACGGCATACGAAAGACAACAGCCATGAATGATTTGATTGTAGACATCAAGCTATGGGGGAAAGCGGTAGGATCGCTTTCATGGGACGAAAGCACCGGAACCGCCTTATTCGATTACGAGCGGAGTTTCATCCGAAGCGGACTTGACATCGCGCCAATTATCATGCCCACAGGCAATTACAAAGGAACGCCTTACCAGTTTTTGGAGAATAGGAACAACTGTTTCAAAGGACTTCCAGGACTGGTTGCCGATGCGCTGCCGGATGCATTCGGAAACCAGATCATCAATGAATGGTTTGCCAGCAGAGGGTTAGCAGAAGAAGAAATTACTCCGCTCGACAGGCTGTGCTACACGGGGAAGCGTGCGATGGGCGCACTGGAGTTTGAACCCAGCCAGCACATCGAGGGAATGGAAGAATCCAGCATCCTTCATGTAGAGGAACTGACAGAACTTGCCAAATCCGTATTTACGGACAGGGAAAGATTTCAGGCACAACTGCACCAGCAGGACAGGAAAATACTCGACATCCTGAAAGTCGGAACCTCAGCCGGAGGTGCCAAGCCCAAAGCCATCATCGCCTATAACGACACAACGGGCGTAGTACGTTCGGGACAGGTGAAAGCACCGGAAGGCTTCGCCTATTGGCTGCTCAAATTCGATGGAGGCACATACAGTGAGCATACCCAGATTACGGACAATCCCCAAGGAATAGGCAACATCGAATACGCCTACTACAAAATGGCCACTTCCTGCGGAATCCGCATGACCGAATGCAGGCTGCTTACTGAAAGAGACTCACATCATTTCATGACACGGCGTTTCGACCGGGAAGCGGACGGTGAGAAAATTCATGTACAGACACTTGCCGGACTTGCGCACTACGACCGTGACGCACGGCATTCTTACGAAGAGATGTTCCGCATCATACGCTTGATGGGACTGTCATACAAGGAGCAGGAAGAACTGTACCGAAGAATGGTGTTCAACGTCATGGCACGCAACCATGATGATCACACCAAGAACTTCTCATTCCTGATGAATAAACAAGGAAACTGGAGCCTTGCACCAGCCTACGACCTGTGCTATTCCTATACGCCGGGAGGCAAATGGACGAACCGTCACCAGATGTCGCTGAACGGGAAACAGGAGAATTTCATCATAGAAGACCTGCAAAAAGTAGGGGAAAATATGGGCATACGAAGCCACAAGGCAATTGTTGAAGAAGTCGCCGAATCCGTATCACATTGGATAGAATATGCAAAGGACTGCGGTGTCAGGGCTGATCACGCCGATACTATCGGAAAAAACCTGCTCCTGTTCGGCAAGCGTCTGCATACGGTCAATATGCCGGATATCGCCCACGAACAAGAGCTGTCGTTCATCAATGCTATACAAAAGGATGACTTCAATGCCATTCTGGAACTGAAAATAAAAGGGTATCAGCCATCGGAGAATTTGTTGAAAAGCCTTCAGCCGGATATATCCTCCAATACATTCATCGCCACTGTCAAGATATTCGGGATGGATGAAATACTAAGAACCATTGAGGACATAACATTATCACAAAACCATATTACAAAAAGCTATAAACACAAACAAGGTATAGAAATATGAACAAACTCCAGTAATATCATTTTGTGAAAAATATGTGCTGGAAGATAGTTCACCTTCCCCATTATAGATAGGGAATAACTACTAACATAAGTATGACAAAAATAAATATGAACAGCAATACCCCAACATATCAGTTCTGGCGGTACTGTAGCGATAATGTTACACACCTTTCTGAAAGGAGTTTAATTTAATCGTGGCTATAATTTTTCTTTATTCATCTCAATTTGGATGTTATATTTTAAAAGAAGTCAGCTTATACAATATGAATTAGATAAAAATGCTCGATAAATGTCCTAAAAAACATAGTTAAAATTAATATTTTTATACTTTTGCATCGAAAATAATGATTATATGAAACAAATAATATACGCAGTTATAATATTACATTCCATTTTGATAATTTCAGGATGCAACGGAAATAAAACAGCAGACAAACTGATGCCGGAACTTGAACAAGCAGAAAAGGTCATGTTTGACCATCCGGACAGTTCATTGCATATACTGGAAAGTATGGAGGTTCCTTCGTCACGAACTGATAAGGAGAACCATGCGCTGTGGTGTCTGCTGACCTCACAGGCAAAGGTAAAACAGCTGATGAAAATCTCTTCCGATTCGCTTGTACGGATAGCATACGATTATTACAAGCCTACAAATAATGCCCGTAGAAAGGCAATGTCGGCCCTCTATATGGGAAACATCAATTACAATTTGGGTCATATAGAAGAAGCAATGAAGTATTATTTGGAAGGTAAATCAGAAGTAGAAAAAACGGAAGACTATAAAACAGGATACCTTATAATGTCTTCTTTAGGAAAGTTATATTTATATCGTAACTTAACAGACTATGCACTGGAATCCTGCACAAAGGCATACGATTATGCTGTCAGAGATTCAAACTTACGGTATCAAATGGGTGCATTACAATATTTAGCCAGATGCTATTGTATCTCAAATAAACTTCCCAAAGCGATGGAGTCCTATCAAAGATGTAGTGCAATAGCAGCAGAACTTGGACTTAAAAATACGGATTATTATTATGACATTCAACGTGAAATAGCTTTAGTGTATACGAATAGTCATAAAATAGAAAAATCTTTAAGTATTTTGCAGTCATTTCCAATAGAATATCGTCCATTCTCATTAATAGGCAAGAACTATTTTCGTTTAGGCAAATTAGATTCAGCTTTTTATTATCTAAATAAAGCATTGAATACTGATAATATTTATACAAAGGCATCTATTTATGAATATTTATATAGATTAAGTGAGAAGCCTAAATACAACCAATACCTGAAAACTTATTGTGACTCATTATTGTTTTATAATGACTCTATTATTACTATAGATAAAGGAAAACAAATCATAGCCTATAAAGAAAAGTATAATAATGAAAAATTAATTACAGAAAAACAAAAGTTGGAGTTGGAAAAAGCTAATATCACCTATTGGTGGATGTTTACTGTAGTGATAGTTCTGCTATTGGGTATTTTACTTATTTATATTTATTTGCGTAAGCGAATTACAATACAAAAGAAAGAAGAGGAGTTAACAAGTTTGGCTTTACAACTACATCAAAAAGAACTAGAAGTTGAAAAGAACGAATCATATATTGTAGAACTTCAGTCACAGTTTGCAGAAAACAATAAGAAAAAGGAGCTTTATATTGAGCAGATAGAGGCACTCAAGAATTTGAAAAAAGAAAATGAACGTTTGTCTTTAGAGAAAAATATGCTACATGAAAAGATTGCTTCCTATTCTATATCTTCTCATGAATTGTCGAATGTAAAGACTTTATCTGATAGACTTCTATTATTAGAAAAAAGGGAAAAAGAATTATGTTCTTTATTGTTGACGCAAATACCATTCTTACGAAATCTTCATTTGAAGCCTGTCTACTTGAATGATACGGAACTAAGTGACATATGTCAAGTAACAGATAATATATTTCATAATTTCACACAACGATTATCAAAAGAAATCTCATCCCTCAGTGAGCACGAAATAATTTTATGCTGTTTGATTAAACTTCGTTTTTCCATCACAGAAATATCTGTTTTTTTGAATATAGCTCCAACATCAGTTTCACGAAGTAAACTTCGCATAAAAACAAAGATTTATTCAGAGTTGGGTGAATTTTCAAAAGAAAAAAGCCTTGATATTTGGCTTTGGGAATATTGAGAATTGCATTTGTCTATATTAAAAAATTGATGCATTCTTAAAATATTGATTTATAGATGTTTATAGATTTTATAATCATTACACTTGTCTATCTCGTATCTATATCATTTTTTGATTTATAATCGTATTAGTATCTATTTTTGCGATAGAAAAGTTAAACAAAATAGATATGCAATTATGAAAAAGTGTTTTTTATTATTCTTATTATTTTTATTTAACAATAAGATATTTTCAAATGAAAGGATGCAACCTTGGCAAGGTGAATGGGGAGATAATCAACAAACAATGAATGTATTTGTTGAATTTGTTGATATACCTTTTCATTCTGAATTATTTAATGATTTATTTATAATACATAATGAGAAACCTGACCGACCGATTACTTATGAAATTTTAGATGAGTATGGCGATGTATTGATAGCTGGTAATGTCTCAAAAGAAAATTCAGTACAAATTACACTCTCAGTTTCAGATTTGCCCGATAATGGAATTTACACTATAGTATTAACCAGTCCTAATCCTAATGATAGGGTATGGAGCCAATTTGAAAAATGAATGCCATGAGAATAATTTCTTTTGAAAAGCTCTGTGCCATTCATAACCAAATATACAGGCAAGGTACTGGCACACCAGAAAAGTTTGCTAAGAAAGTAGGATTGTCAAAATCACAGTTAGGCAAATATCTGAACTATTTCAGATATGACTTAAAAGTGGATATCTTGTACGATAAATACCGACAAACTTATTATTATGACGGAGAAGACCTGTTCTCGGTATTGGAGACTACATTATTTCATAAGAAATAGTATACAAAAATAGAAAAGCATGATAACTGGACAATTATCATGCTTTTCTATTTTAGAATATCCTGCGAGCGGATTGTAAGAATGGATATTTGCATAAAAAATAAAAAATATGAAATTTCCATTTTACAGACAGCTTGATGCTATGGACTGTGGTCCCACCTGCTTGCGCATGATAGCGAGATATTACGGGAAAAAATATTCCGTACAACAACTTCGCGAGAATTCCTATATCCAGCGCACAGGAGTGAATCTCCTGGGAATAAGTGAGGCAGCAGAAAGTATAGGGCTACGTACAACCGGAATACGTACGACTATAGACAAACTGAAGCAGCAGTCTAAGCTGCCTTGTATCCTACACTGGAATCAGATGCACTTTGTAGTATTATATAAAGTAGAAAGATCGAAAGGGAAAACATATTTCCATATAGCCGATCCGGCCTACGGTCTACTGAAGTATGAGGAAGAAGAACTGAAAAAATGCTGGATAAGTACACGCCAAGGAGGTATAGAAAAAGGCATTGCGATGCTGGTAGAAACAACACCGCAATTCTATGAAACAGAGCCGATAAGGTATGAGAAACTGTCGCTATGGTATCTGTCCCGTTATGTACGACCATACAAGAAAATGATAATGCAACTATTTCTTGGCATACTTGGAGGCAGTATCCTACAGCTTATATTCCCATTCCTAACACAGACAATAGTGGATCAGGGTATCGGACACAGGAACATGAGCTTCATAGAACTAATACTGGTAGCCCAGCTGATGCTTGTATTCAGCAGGACGCTGATAGAAGTAATCCGGCGATGCATACTGTTACATATAAGTACAAGAGTCAACGTAGCTCTCATATCGGATTTTCTAGTCAAACTAATGAAACTACCAATGCGTTTCTTTGACAGTAAACTTGCCGGTGACCTGATAAGGCGTATAGAAGATCACAGAACCATAGAAGTTTTTCTGACACAATCGGTATTGAATATTTTATTCTCTGTTCTGACCATAACCATTTTCGGTATTGTACTGGCCATATATAGTTGGAAAATATTCCTTGTGTTCCTGGCCTTCAGCATATTCTATATAGGATGGGTAAAACTGTTCATGAAGAAACGTGCAGACCTGAACAGAAAAAACTTTGAACAAATGGCACTGAATCAAGATAATCTGATGCAATTGGTGTATGGAATGCAGGATATCAAGCTACTTGGGTGTGAGAGGCAGAAACGATGGGAATGGGAAAATATACAGGCTTCGTTATTTAGAATAAACCTCCGCTCGCTGAATCTTGGGCAATGGCAACAGGTTGGTGCTGTATTGATCAACGAGGTGAAAAACATACTGATAACCGTAATGTCTGCTACGGCAGTATTGAATGGTGATATAACACTTGGTATCATGCTCTCCATACAATACATTATCGGTCAAATGCAGGGGCCTGTTGAACAGTTTGTATATTTCATGCAACAGTCACAGGATGCAACGCTGAGCTTAGAAAGGCTTGGGGAAATACATGGAAAGGAGAATGAAGAGTCTGAATCAATGCAAACGGTAAATCAAGTCTCAGGAAAAGATTCTATCTCATTAAGAGGACTACAGTTCACCTATGGTTCGGAGAAATCCAAGCGTATCATAAAAGGCATTGATCTGGATATCCCAGCAGGAAAAACAACGGCAATTGTAGGACTGAGCGGTAGCGGAAAAACGACACTGATAAAGCTGATGCTCGGATTCTATCCACCTACAGAGGGAAATATAATAGTCGGTGAGACACCCCTACAAAGAATCAGCTTCAAAGAATGGCGTAAACACTGTGGTGTGGTAATGCAGGAAGGATTCATATTCAGCGATACTATAGCTAATAACATAGCACCGGATGCAGATGTTATAGACCGGGAAAGGCTATTGTATGCGGTAAAGATGGCAAATATAAAAGACTTTATAGAATCACTCCCTTTAAGGTATAATACCAGAATTGGAAGTACCGGACAAGGCTTAAGTCAAGGGCAGAAGCAACGTATACTGATCGCCAGAGCAATATACAGAAATCCGGATTACCTGTTCTTTGATGAAGCAACTAATGCCTTGGATACGGACAATGAAAAAACAATACAGGAGAATCTAAATCAGTTCTTTGAGGACAAGACTGTTGTCGTAGTGGCGCACCGCCTTAGTACAGTGAGAAATGCAGACCAGATAGTAGTATTGAAAGACGGAGTAATCACCGAGAAAGGAAATCATGAATCATTGATTTCAAAGCAAGGAGACTACTATAGACTGGTGAAGAATCAGTTGGAACTTAATGCGTAAATCAATATGAAAGAAGAAACTGATGAAAAGAAGCAACCTGCGGGTGAGAACATAGAGCTATATTCGCGAGAGAGTTCGAGTGATATGCTTGGTGACATGCCAAACTGGCTGATTCATACAGGTAGCTATATCGTGTATGGTCTTATAATAGTATTACTAGCAGGAAGTTATGTATTCAAGTACCCGGATGTAGTTACAACAGATATATCTATTGATGACTTTTCAAAAACAGAGTGGATAATGGCCAATGAAGATGGGATAATCGATGATTTCTTTGTAACAGATGGGGAAAAAGTAAAGAGAAATGACACCTTAGGTATAATACGTAATACGGCATCTCTCGGTGATGTAAAAAAGTTCTGCAAGGTATTGACACGTGTCGAGTGGTTCTATAGGACAGACGATCCTTCGCTTCTTGATGACTATCCGTTTGATCTGATTATGGGAGAAATGTCTTCCTCGTATGAGCAATTCACGGAAGCTGTACGTGCCAATGTCTTTGCCAGTAAATACAATGCGTATGATTATAGAAGGAATTATCTCAAACAAGAAATAAGAATACTGATGAAAGACTCAACTAATAATGAACTTGCAATCCTGAATGCAAGAAGAAACTTGTTTGAAATGGAACTGGAACATAAAATGGAAACAGCCAAAAACAAGAGATTACTTGAACTGGCATACGAAAGAATGGTAAACAGCCTGAAATCGTGGGAGAACAGATATCTAATAAAAAGTACAAACGATGGAAGAGTACTGCTGGGAAAAGGCTGGAGCATAAACAACCGTGTAGCTGTAGGTGATACAATCTGTTCGGTTATATCAGAATATAAAGGGCATCCTAAAGGTCATATTAAACTAAACCAACATCAAGTGGCTGATATAGCCCAAGGAGATAAGGTAAACATTGAATTATCAAAATACCCAACGCACACGTATGGATATCTGATAGGTGAAGTGAGTTCCGTGACCTATGTTCCTTCAAGTAAGAATTATGCTGTTGAAGTGGAACTAACTAATGGAATGTATACAACTTCAAAATATGAAATTGATTATGAAGTAGGATTAGCTGGTCAGGCAGAAATAGTCACTTCAAGCCGTAGTATATTGAGCAGAATCTTTGGTCCGATCTATCAACTTTTAAAATAATAACATTATGGAAAAGAAAAGCAAACGCATGAAAAACAAGGCTATAAACGCCTTAGAAAGAAACAATCACTCAAGTATACATGACGATGAAATGTTAGGACTGGATGAGTTATTCGGTGTTCAGGGTGGTGTTGACCGTGATAAAGAACAGGAGCATGTGGAAGAATCCTGTGGTTTAGGATGTTTTGGCAGAAATATTGTAATAAAAAAGACAAATGACAAACAATGACATATACATATTGAATCCACATTATCACCTTCGGAATGATACGAGACGTATTCTTTTGTTTTCTAAGTTCCATACTAATGGAAAAAGTTCAAACAACTGGTACGGTTTCATTCATCCATTACAAGCCATAATGCTTGGATTTTTTACCTATAAGCGAAACTTGAAAGAGAATATCACGCTTTTAAGTCAATATTTCCATCGTACAGAATCTGAAATAGAACGCTATGTTATCCCGTTTATAAATAATGATAAATTGTTGAGTACACATTGGCATAACACAGAAATAATATTCCCCAAGAATGTGTTGGTAAAAGCATCACAAAACGATACATATTTAGCACTTTCTCCTGACAGTTTTATTTGTCATGATTTAGATCTTATTAGTCGAAGATTATATAACGCACCATTGTCAATAACTTTAATGTTAACGAACAGGTGTGTAACTCACTGTAATTACTGCTATGCTGATACACATACCAGAATTATGAATAGACTATCAACAGAACGTATATGTGAATTAATAGAAGAAGCAGGAAAACTTCAGATGAAAAGCGTCAATCTTATAGGTGGTGAGATTTTTTTACATCCTGATTGGGCATTGATATTAAAGAAAACTGTTGATTATAAAGTAGAAACTGAGTATATATCCACCAAAATGCCTTTAACTTCTAATATAATAGATGCTCTATTATGGACAGGATATAAAGGTATTATACAGATATCCTTAGATTCATTAAATAGTGATGTATTAAAATCATCCTTGAATGTAGGTAATGATTATCTGAAATCTGTTATAAATGGTATAATGCTATTGGATGACAGCGGATTAAAATTTCAAGTATCAACGGTCTTGACAACGTATAATTCAGATATAAAGATAATGACTGAATTATTCAGTTTCCTTTCAAAACTTAAAAATATTACAACATGGAATATCGTTACTGTACATGATTCATTAAATTCTCAATTAAAAGATTTCCATTCATTAAAACCTTCTCATGAGCAACTGAATAAGCTATTTGAGGAACTAAAAGAAACTGTTAAATACTCGAAGATTAATGTCGCAATAGACGAAAACACATTGAACAAGGAATACTATTCTGACCAAGGAGGAAGTAAATATTTTAAAGGGAATAAATGTTCGGCTTTAAGTATGCAGTTTTTCATATTGCCTGATGGAAAGGTAACCATTTGCGAGCAACTTTACTGGCATCCATATTTTATCATAGGAGATGTATGCAATAACAGTTTGAGCAGCGTTTGGAATTCTAAACGAGCAAAATTTTTGGCATATAGAGCCTGGAATGATATCCGTCCAACAAGTAAATGTTACGAATGCACATTGAATAAAGAATGTTTTGAGCACAATAACCGTTGTTGGGTAGATATTATGAAAGCATACGGAAAAGATAATTATGATTACCCTGACCCAAGATGTGAGTTTGCGGATAAAATGAAAAATTATATTGGATATTGATTATGTTTTGGGAGAAACTCTTAGTAGCGGATTGTAAAGGTGTACATTTGTTTTGTGATAGACAAACTATTATAATAATTTTAAAACTGAGGTATTATGGAAAATTTGAATCAAAAAAAGGTTAAAGAAGAAAATGATTTAAAGAAAGAAGAAATTGTTCCTGCAGAAGATGTACTTACAAATGAGATGGAAGAAGAAGTTGAAGGTGGTAAACTTAACATTTGTATTTCTGGAAAGCTTGCTCTTGAAGATGCGAAAAGATAAGAGGAGCCTCGTTAAAAGTTATAGCTAATATGCGAAGGTGCATCAAAAGATGTACCTTCTTTCTTATTAATTATTGATTTATGGGCTTATGAAATGGTCACAATTTAATTTCCTTTTCTATTCAAAGAAAATAGGTTATTATCTTCATAATACAAGAATGTTATCCTTAATAAAATTGGATAAAGAAAGTTATGACAAACTTTTGAAAATTCGTAAAAATCCTGATCGTGCAAAGTTTCTACTGAGTGAAACAGATTATACGTATTTTGTTAATGCAAAAGTTCTTGTATCGGAGCAAGAGGATAGTAATTATATAGAAAAAATGGAATATAAAAAGCGTAAAGATTCCTTTGCATCCACTTCGTTAGGCTTGGTTTTATGTCCAACATTGGCATGTAATTTTGCGTGCCCTTATTGTTATGAAAAAAAATTACCTACTAATGTTATGTCGGAGGTTGTTCAATCTCAATTGGTTAATTTTATCAACAAATATGTAGGTAAGTGTAAGTCTATAACTTTAGATTGGCATGGTGGAGAACCTCTTCTTGCATTTGAGACTATCAAACAAATATATTCTAAATTTGAGAGCGAATCTAAACTACCAATATCATCATCTTCCATGGTTTCAAATGGATACCTTTTAAATGAGGATATTTGTAGTTATCTTGCATCTAAAAAACTAAATTATTTACAAATTACGATTGATGGTAATAAATTTACTCACAATAAAACCCGCGTCTTAAAAAATGGGGGATCTTCTTTTGAGAAGATTGTTGAAAATATTGATATGGCTTTGGAACTAATGCCTAATTGTTGCATTGGTGTTAGGACTAATATTGGATTATTAAATAAAGATGAATATGTAGACCTTTATAATGAACTGTCAGAAAGGTGGAAAGATAAAAACTGTTCTATTTATCATTCTTTTATCGTTGATAATAGCTATTATTCTAACTGCAATAAACAATGTTCACAGGAATTATCAACCAAAGAGAAAAATGATTTTATGGTAAATTTAGCCCAAAATGGTATAGTTAAGAAAAAATTTATCTATCCTCAAAGAGATTGTAGTTTATATACTTGTACAAATAACAATTCATTTGTAATAGATCCTTTGGGATATTTATATAAATGTTGGGCAGATGTTGGTATACACGAACGTTCTGTTGGAAATTTGGTAAATGGAATTACTAATTATGATATTTTTTCCAGATTTATGGTTGGTTCCGATAAGTTTGCTGACGCTAATTGCCGTAAATGTACTTATTTACCTATATGTAATGGTGGATGTAATCTTTCTAGGGTTAGATCGTTGGAACGTAAAGTGCCATATAATAATTGTTCAATAGATAGTGAAGGCTTGACAAAATATCTAGAGACTTTTTTAGAAATGCGTTAAAAATTGAAATATGAGAAAGTTAGTTACATTATTGGTATTATTATTCAATACATTTATAATTAAGGCTCAGAGTATTTCAGGTTCTTTAATTGATGAGAGTGGAAATCCTATAAGTTTTGCCAATGTTGTGTTATTGAATCGTTGTGATTCTTCTTTTGTTCAAGGAACGATAAGTGATGAAAATGGAAACTTTAGTATAGGACCATTTACTGATGAAAATATACTTAGAGTTTCATGTCTTGGTTTTTTACCAATAACAAAAGCTCATACAAATTCTCCGGTAACTATTGTGATGCAAGAAGATATTAATCTATTGAGTGAAGTTGTTGTTAATGGTAATTTACCTGTGACCCGCATGAAAGGTGATGCTATGGTGACAAATGTGGAGAACAGTGTGTTGAGCAAGGCTGGTTCTGCCAATGATGTATTGACCAAAATACCGGGTATTACCAAAAAGCAGGATGCATTTGAGGTTTTCGGGAAAGGAACACCTCTTATATATATAAACGGCAGAAAACTGCATGACTTATCTGAGCTTGAGCAACTTAACTCTGATGAAATCAAGAATGTACAGGTTATCCGTAATCCCGGTTCAAGATATGACGCAACCGTAAAAGCTGTTGTCCGTATTCAAACGGTTAAACGTCAAGGGGATGGTTTCGGATTCAATTTGCGCTCCAGCTATTATCAGTCGAAGAATACGGATTTGATAGAACAGGCAAACTTCAATTACCGGCATGATAATTTGGATATTTTCGGTTCTATATATTATAATCAGATGGAAAGCTGGCAGGATTTCAGTATGAAACTGGAAGAAAGAGGAACAAAAGTTTGGAATCATGATATGAAGAGCAATGGCGAGTTTTATTCAAAGATGCTAAACGGCAATGTCGGATTCAATTATCAGCTGAATGACAATCATGCTTTCGGTATGAAATATAAGGCAGGAAAGACCCTGAATGAAGAAAATCCGCTTTCTAAAGAAACCGATATAAATGTTGACAATGTATTCTACGACAACATAAAGGTAAACAGTTGTGATTACTATCATTACGATCCCGACCATGAACTGAATGCATACTATAACGGACAATTCGGAGATATGAATCTCGATTTCAATGCCGATTATCTTCAGAATGGCAAGCGTAGCAACTCCGTATTTCAGGAAACCAGCCAGACTTCGGAAAGCCGTGATGTTCATTCTGCCAATCGTGTAAAGAACCGGCTTGTGGCAGGAAAGCTGACTTTGTCACTCCCATTGGGTGGAGGTGCTTTTGCCGTGGGCAGTGAAGTAACCTATACCCATAGAAATGACGACTATTTGAACGAAGAAAACTACGTGCCGTCTTCATTCAGTAAGATTGAGGAACTCAATGCTGCCGGATATGCGGAGTATAACCACAGTTTTCCGTGGGGTGACTGGTCGCTTGGATTGAGGTATGAGCATGTCAAGTTTGACTATTATGAAGATGGCAAGCATGTGGACGAACAAAGCCGTACATTTGATAACTTCTTTCCGAATATTTCATTCTCAACTCAATTGGGAAAAGTGCAGACACAGTTGAGCTACACGGCAAAAACCCAACGACCGACTTACAGCGAGTTGAGTAACAATATATTTTATTCAGACCGATTTACCCTTCAAAAAGGCAATCCCACACTTCGTCCTACCATTATACACGACCTGACACTTTCCGGTGTCTGGAGATTCCTACAGATATCATTGTCCTACTCTCAGACAAAGGACTGGATTCTTAATTGGGGAGAACTGGTAAATGAAGATGCCTCACTGACCATGCTGAGTCAACGCAACTGGGATAAGTCTGTTCCTATGTTTGCCGCATTTCTGTCCGCCTCCCCTAAAATCGGGTGCTGGTCTCCTATGCTGGGTATTGGTATGCAAAAGCAGTGGCTTACCATAGATTTTTTTAAGGAATCGAAAACTTTGGATAATCCCCTATTTACCGCTTCATTCAATAATACTTGGGAATTGCCACTTGGCTTTATGTTAGGTCTTGATTCATATATACAGAGTGCAGGTGCTACACAGAATATTTATTTTGAAAAACCGAACGGCTATGTGAACGTGTCGCTCAGAAAGAGTTTCTTGAATGATGCTTTGAGTGTTGAATTAAGAGGCAATGACATTTTCAATACGAATAAGATAAGCTATAGCATGTATAGCGGTGACTATTATCTGTATCAAAAAAGCGTATGGGACAGACAGGAGTTTGCGGTGACAGTCCGTTACAAACTTAATGCAGCAAAGAGCAAGTACAAGGGAACGGGAGCCGGAAACAGCCAAAAGAGCCGTATGTAAATTGATTAAGACTGTAAAAATGAGAACTATCAGAACGTTATTAATATTGGTTTGTACACTTATTTCAGTTAGTGTATCGGCACAAACCATAAGTGGAAAACTGATTGACGAGAACAGCCAGCCGTTGCCCTACGCCAATGTGGTGCTGCTGTCATTGCCGGATTCGGTATTTGTGGATGGGGCTACTTCGGACGACAAAGGAAACTTTATCCTGAAGGATTTATCTTCCCGAAGCTACCTGTTGCAGGTTTCATACATAGGTTACCAGCCGCAGTCCATACTATTAGAAAATCTGGATCGGAAAATAAACTTAGGAGATATCCGGTTGGTGCAGGACGCCGTGGCTTTAAAAGGCGTAACGGTAACAGGCAGTAATGTGGTGGAAAAAATAGACCGGCAGATTGTCATCCCTTCTTCCAGACAGATCAAAGCGGCTACGTCCGGTTATGAGTTGCTGGGTCACATGCAGCTTCCGGGGCTGAAGGTGAACAGTATGGAAAGAAGTATTTCGACCGTAAGCGGAGGACGTGTGCAGTTGAGAATCAACGATATTGAAGCATCTACCGCACAGGTCCAAGCTCTGAGACCAGACGAGGTGCTGAGGGTAGAATACATTGACAATCCGGATATGCGGTATGCCAATACGGATGTGGAAGCCGTCATCAACTTTGTAGTGAAGCGCAGGGAGTCGGGCGTTGCGGGAGGATTCAATCTGACCAATGCCGTTACGACCGGTTTCGGCAATGACAATGTGTATATCAAGGTCAATCATAAGCTGTCGGAGTTCGGTTTCAACTACTATGTGAGCTATCGTGACTATAATGACCGTTTTGTGGATGAGGACCAGTCTTTCAGCCTTCCGGATGGAAACCGCAACCGTTATCTGAAAGGTATAACTACTCCTTTCAATTACGCCGACCATTACCTGGAGTTGAATTATAATCTGACCAAACCGGAAAGATATGTATTCAATGCCTCTTTCACGGACAATATTTTCCGTTCTCCCCATAACGATTACGGTCAGATTATCCGGGAGGAAGGCAAAAACGACATCTATAGTTTTACAAAGAAAATCAATAATTCCAATTCACCTTCCTTGGACCTGTATGGAAAAGTGTCGCTACCCAAGAAGCAGGAATTCCTACTGAATGTGGTAGGGACCTATATCAGTTCCGACTTTGAACGGAACTACAATGAAGCGCTCAGCGAAGGAGGCACTCCATATTCTGAATACATCTACAGTACGGATGGAAAAAGATATTCATTGATTGGTGAAGGTATTTACAAGAAGAACTTCAAGGACGTGGCTTTAAGCGGCGGGTTGAAATACACGCTGGCGTACACCCATAATAAGTACAAGGGTGACGTAAACCAGACGGATGGGATGCACAGTTCGGACTTGTACGGTTATGTGCAGGTGAATGGAAAATGGAAGAAACTAAGCTACCTATTGGGCGTAGGCCTTTCAAGGCAAAGCTATGATGAATCCGGAAAAGGGTATTCGTTCTATATGTTCCGCCCTTCGGTCTCATTATCCTACAAACTGTTTGAAGGAGCGACTCTTAAATATGTGTTTTCCAGCACACCGAATGTGCCGTCGCTGTCATCACTCAGTGACATCCGTCAGCAGCTTACGGATATAGAGGTCAACCGTGGTAATCCCAATCTGAAGCCATACCGTTCTTACAGCAATACGCTTCAGCTTTCATGGGGAAACAAATGGGTGGACTTGCAGCTGAAAGGAGGCTATTATTTCAGCAAGAATCCAATCATGGAAGAGGTAAGCAGGGTGTCACAGCAAGACGGCAGCTATCTGTTCGAGTATGGTGTGGATAACCAAGACCGTTTTTCAAGGTTGAACGGGCAGCTCTATGCCAATGTGGACATTGTTCCTGATATGCTTTCACTCAGTCTCTATGGTGGTGTGAACAGATACGAGTCGAAAGGAAATGCCTATCTGCATACCTTCAACGCATGGTATGGTGGCGGCAATTTGTCATTCACTTATAAAAAGTTCTCGGCTTATGCGGTTGTCTCCAGCCGTTATAACACCTTGTTCGGTGAAACGGTCAGTTACGGTGAGAAAAACTGTATGCTTCAATGTTCATACAAAATCAAGCACTTCAATGTGGGTGCCGGTATGCTTTATCCCTTTAAGCCCAAAGGATGGAGCGGTGGCACGAAATTGCTGAGCAATGAGGTGCGGAAAGAAACTTGGTCTTTCATAAAGGATAACGGAAACATGTTCCTGCTCACTCTGTCATGGGATTTCAGTGTGGGAAAGAAACACCATGCAGGAACCAAGACCACGAACAATGTAGACCGGGAAACTGGTATTGTTATGTAACACTATCTCCAAAAATATATTTTAATACAGAATCCCCTTATTCCCCTAATAGTAAATCAACAAAGGGTAATAGAGGATTCTGTATGGCTTTATACCTTAATTCGCGTTTTTAAGCAAAATCTTATTCTCTCTTAGATTATTTTATCGAAATTCAATTGCTTTTGAATTTGATGAGCCTTGATGATTTATGGTTTGTAGTAATATAGTATCTGAATGATAAACAGCTAAGTATTTAAGATTGATTGAATTTTGATTAAATATTTAAATGACTCCAATAGAGTTTCTCAATAACAATTCTTTTAGCATGTTCCATTTTCTGGGCGTTAGTACCATAAAAACAATAATCAGCATCTACTTCTTTTCTTTTTTGATAACAGCCTCTGTTACATATTGGAAAAATCGAACAAGACAAGCATCCCGTACTATTCTGAATATATTCTTTTTCCAATTCTTTTCTTAGCCATTGGATTGTTCCATTCTCCAAAAGAATTCCCTCATTAGGGGATGTTGAAAAGTTTCTTGCCGTACATTTAAACACACGAGCATCGTAGTTTACTATAAACTGATTTTTCTTATCGGCATAACAAGGATTAAAAATTGTATTTGGACATGAATCTGGAGTTACGCATATATAATTATGTTCTCTAAGTTTAGAAACAATCTCATCAACTTTGGTTAATACCTCCAGCTTGTCTGAATCTTGCCAGACTGCATGAATCGAGAATCTTAGATTTTGAATTTCATTTTTTGCCAAACCACTAAAATCAGATATAATTTCTTGATAAATAATTTCCGTCTTTTGAGATATATTATATCTAACAGAAACCTCAAATCCCTTTTTAAGGCATAACTTGATGTTCTGTAGTATTTGATCGTAAGTATTATGGTTCCCTTTAAGAAATTTCACCTTATTGTGACTCATCCTATTACCATCTAGGGTTATTTGAAATCGTTTTACATGATGCTCTTGACAAAAATCCAAGAACTTTTCTGTAATTAAATAACCGTTTGTTGTAAAGTTCGAAACTACATTTACGTTAGAATTCTTAGTTATTTCTTGCAAGTCAGAAAGGAAAGTATATATAATGTCTTTATACATAAGAGGCTCTCCTCCAAACCAGTCTATTCTAATATTTTTCAATTCACTATTTGTGTCAAATTCTATTTTTATATACTTGATAATACTTTGAATAGTAGCAGCAGATATTTTACTTTTTCTAACATGTGTTTCGTAACAGTACCAACAATTGAAGTTACAATTTAAAGTTGGATTTATGATAATATAAAGTAAAGATTTGTCACCTTTGCTTCGTTTTAATATATCATCGATAATTGAACTTTCATCAATATTTTCATCAATAATAAATTTATTGTCTGACAATAAATTATTGATCTTTTCACTGTATAACGCTGCCATACTCAGGTTTAGGAAAAACTTTTCTTTTAACAATCCATACACTTCAGGTGTCAATGTTAGACAAGTATTGTAAAGTGTATTATAACCAATTATCTTATGGTTATATTCAAAAAAAGTATTATATTTACTATCTTTCATATTCATAGAAAAAAGGGAAGGACATTCTATCCCTCCCATGATTAAATTACATAATAAATTCAGTAAAAATCAACACCCGTGGCAATTGACGATGTTTATATCTGGATTCTGGGTATTTGAAGTTAAATCTTCAGCTTTCACACCTCCTTCCAACTGTTCCTTCTCTTGCTCTGTAAGTTTTTCTTCCTTGAGTGCATCATTTTCTTCTCTCACATCTTTTTTCTGTGTAGATTCTTCTGGTTTCATTTTTTCAAATTTTAAATTAAACAATAATTTCTTTGACATAGCAAATGTACAAACAGAGAATCCGCTAGTAAGAGTTTTGAAGTTTCTTCTGATTACATTTTTATTTATATGAATATCAGGATGTTGCAAAGTTATCAAAGTTCAAAGTATCAAGATACCTTACGCAGTATATAAGTTGATAACAACAGACATATATCATGGACCTGCTTGATTTTATTGGCAGAGGAAAACTTCTTTGTCAAATTTAGAATTTACTAATCAGCAACATAAGAATACTCATTTACTCCTTTATAAAGGAGAAGAACTTGAAAAACTTTATTTTCTATTCAATTTTACATAGAATTTATACAGAACAAGAAACAGGGCTATTGGTTATCAGTGGTTCCAAAACCTTATTCAATATAATATCTAATATCATAATAAGTAGAAATTCATTGATTTCACAATTCTTACATACAACCTTAAAAACACATCCTGACACATCTTTACATCCGGAAAATAAACAAACGATTTCCGAGCAAAAGAGAGACAAGCAAACGGTCTGATATCACAAGCATCCATATCCGGATAACGCTTCTTTATCTGTTCGGAAACCGTTTTATTCAATGCAGCCACAAGGTTAGCCAAGCGGATAGGATTCCATTGCAACATTTCTAAAATGACCATTCCATCTCTCTTTTCAACGATTACGGCATAATCATCCTGCACATTACGGACATAATAACATATAAAATCAAAGGCTTCAGATACCTCATCCCCTACATGAATGCCGATGATACGCTTTTCTTTCTCCACAGAGGAAAAGCACTTTTCTATCTGCTTCAGCACGTAACCGCATACAACGGGAGAAGAAGAAGCCAACAGGTAAGCCGGTGCATCCGGTTCTCCCCCCTTTTCAATGGAGTGGAACACACAAGGATTCCAACACAAGTGGATGACGCTGCCCTGACAATCCCCATGCAAAGAAGCGGCACAGTTCCTATTGTTAAACAACAGACGAGATTCTTTTTTCTCCAGATCGAACTGGAAAAGGTTTCTAACTTTATCCGCTTTTGCCAAATCATACAGCAGGTACCCCTGCAAACCGGAAGTATGGCGAATTTTCGCACAACCTTGACTTTCCTCCACATCAAACAAATAATCAATGATCTGTTCCTTCGTACAGCTTGCGGAAAAGGAAAACTCATCTTGTTCGTCTTTGGGCTGAAAGGTCAGCAACAAGGCCAACTGCATGGGGCTTATCTCTGAGAAGTTATACAATTCGATGCAGGAGACCACATCCTTTTTCGGAGAGAACAGCACATATCCCCTGCCGTTTATCTTATACCTTAACATAAAATCTCCCTGCTCGATGGGCAGGTAATCATTTAGAATAGTACGGTAATTCATCGTATTTTAAGTTTAATAATTATTTACATCTGTCACAAGGAAAAGCCTTGCTCATTCTTGCATTTCTTCTTTTTCTTGGACGGGATGAAATCATCCTCATCAGGCTTCTTGCTGCCGCCCGTTACTTCCACATCTGGTATATAAGGAATCGAACCATGCTGCATATACATTGATTCCCGTTCCACCCTTTCACGGAACTCCCCTACCCTATCAATATGCGGCGACATCCCTGCTGCCATACCGTCAAAATGCTTTTGTATATTCCGGTAGGTCAGCTTGCGAGAAATGTCAGAGCCCTTGAACATTTGAGGGCTGTCAATGCCGGACATGCCGAACGAGATGCCATATACACCGCTTGCATTCTCATGTTCCTGCACCTGAATGCCTTCCTGCTCCAGCTTTTCCTTAAACTGCCGGTAACTGTCCGAACCGTTCAATGCCATGAACACATGGTCATAGAGATAGTGTTTCTGCTCATCGGAACTCATGCCCTTATCGTCAAAGCGGATATGTCCGAAACGGTATTTCATGGGCAGTGAGGTATCTTTGACATAGAAGGATGTGTCTTTCATGCCATAGACATAATAAGACTTGTCTTTCTTCGTGACCAAACGCATATACAGTCCTTCATGCTCCAGATTCTTTCGGAAATCTGCCGTATTCTCAGAAAAGGCATACACGCGGTCAAGCTGATGAAGCAGTTCGTCTTTAAGCAAAGGCTTGAAGAATCCTCCTTTTTCCAGTATATGGAAAAGATCATCATATAACTCATCACCAAGCAGAACCAGCCATTCTTCATTGGATAACGTAATTTCATTAATCGGTTTTCCGGAAGACTGCAAGGCATCCGCATGACGTAGCAAGGACGAAACCTTATCCCGGTAAGCATAACTGCGCAAAGCCTTTTTCATGGCTGCATCAAAATAATAAATACGATAATGGGATTCCCCTAAAGTGGTTTTGGCAGAATGACCGTTCTCTACCGGTGTCAATCCGTATTTACGTTCCAGTTCACGGGAGATCTTTTCCGAACGGCGGAAGTTATTGCCTGAAGGAACGCTTCTTCCATCTTCGTCTACCGTAGTCAGAAGGACATGCACATGCTGATGAGCTTTATCAGTATTCAATACAACGGCGTAACAGCATTTACCGTATCCCATCCGTTGGACGTATTCATTGGTCAGCGAAAGCCATTTCTTATCTGTAAGCGTTTCTCCGGGAAATAAGCTAAGGATAAACTCGGCATAGGTCAGTTTTACCCGTTCATTCATTCTTGCTATCAACTGCATATATTCCGGTATGGTTTGCAGTCCGTCACCTGTCGAGGTGAACAATACCCGTGCGTCACCTTGCTCTATCTTCGTAAGCTGATAAGCTACTTTACGTACCATTACAGCCGAAGAAGAAAACGAAGGCTGTATCTCTGCTATCATAAAAGATTCTGTTTTATACGGTCAATATCCGAAAGGTATTCATTCATACGAGTTAAGGATTTCCGTATGTTTTCATCTACAGGAAGCATAATCACATACTTCACCAACTGGTTGATATTAGCTCCAATCTTCTTCAGTTCATACACCGTTTGAATGTCTGTTTTAGTAGTTAAATTACCTTGTAAAGACACTTCACGAATGTATGAAGAAACGGATTTACCAACTGAGTTAGCCCGTTTAACCAGTTTATCCTTTTCCTCTTCTGTCATGCGAATGACTATACTTTTCGTCTTGTTTTCTTTCATTGCATACTATCTGTTAATACTGTAACCGCATGGGTGAGCAAAGCGAACGGATTTCGACTGCTCGGCTGTCGCAAGGATTTTGTATATACAAAAACATACCTTGCATTTCACAAAGATAATGATATATTTCAATATGTAAAAACATACGATGATTTGTTGCCGATTTCTTAACCTGCATTAAGAATACACAGTCAATATACAAGCCTGCACAATACAAATGCAACAAAGTAACAATGTTACATCATATCATAGTTTCATCTTATACAAATAGCAAATATTACTTAGTTGCTTATGTAATATAGTTACTTACTTAATTAATTATATAAGTATGTAATATATTAATTAATTACGAATATATATAAGAATGTAATAAATTGATTACTTAATTTTATTCTTATTTACTTTATAAATTACGTAATTAATCAAGATACTAAGAAATAGCTAAATTTCGTTGTTGATAAAGAAATAAATTACTATATTTGCAACGTGCTTAATCAATAAAGGAATTAAAGATGGGACAGACATTGCCAGGCATAACAGTTGCCTTTGAAAACCCCAAAGGCGGGGTAGGGAAGTCTACACTGACCGCCTTGTTCGCCGGTTACATCCAATCCATGAGTGAGGATGGAGAAGGACTGGCCGTTGCAGTTGTGGATATCGATGACATGCAGAATACGATCGGAAGGTTGCGTGAGAATGAGACTTCGGAAGATGGGGATAAAGAAAACGAATATCAGGTTATCAACATCTCATCCTCCGAGTTTATCAATCAACTGGACTTTTTGAAAGACAGCTTTGACATTATCTTAGTTGATTTTCCGGGAAACCTGAAACAGAACGGCGTGATAGAAGCGTTACATTTCATTGATGTCATTGTCATTCCGTTCGAGCCGAACAATACGGATTTGTCGGCCACGCTCTATTTCTATAACAACATTTATAAGGACATACTTTCAGCCCGGCGCAAATTGGGGCAAAAGACAACGGTGCGTGGAGCCATGAATCGTGTCATGCCGAATGTTCTGGAGTTCAAGGAAATCATGGCGAACAAGAGTGCGCTTCCATTCGAGCTGATGGATAACTACATCAAAGATTCGAGGGTGGACTACCAGAGGAACCTGTCGACACTCAGCAATGCGTACCATCATCCGTGTGACGCATTCTGTGAGGAAGTGTTGGAACTGATTAGCAACCACATTAAAAATTAATTCACATGAAAGGAAATACATCCCAGGCAATGAAGGATCTCTTGATGCAAAGCGCAAAGCAGAAGGAGCAGGAGGTAAAGGAAACGACAAGTGTAGCGGCAAATCCGGAAACGGAAACAACGGAAAACAAACCTTCAGAAATGATCGAAAAAACTGTAGAAGCAGAAGAAAAGCAGCCTAAAGATACGGCGGAACCGTCCTCCAACGAGCCGGCAACGAACGCCAACGTGCGGAAAAGGAAATTCTCGGACTACCTGCAAGACCGGAAGATAAAAGGGAACGAAGTCATCCGCATATCCAGCGACACGCACAGGACGCTCAAGCGCATTTCAACGGCAACGGGAGTCAGCATGTACATCCTTGCATCCAACATCCTTGACATCGTATGCGAAGAACACAATAAGGAGATACAGAGTCTCTTAAAAAAATACATGAGCATGTAACGAAGATACTTCCGGAAAAAGCTATCTGCCTTAGAAGCCATATAGGGATGAATCCACCACAGACGGGGTTCATCCTTTTTTTTGTTTAAAAATCGTTACAACCAAGGACACTTTTACACTTCAAACGCCCCATTCATCATCCCTGCAATGTTAAATAATGTAATAGCATAAAACCTTTCCCCTAAAAAATTTTTCCGAAAGTATGTTATGGTCAGTCGAAACATTTGTTTTCCCATATTTTAGGTTTTTAGGCAATTATGAATTTGTGGGACAGTTGTACACATCTAAAATGGGGAAAATTAGTGCTAGCATATTGAATATTAGTGTATTGCGGAACATCTGCTTCAAAACAGACAAGGACAGTTATACACATCTGGGAGAATAGTCTGGACAGTTATACACATCTAAATCAGGGATTAAGGACAGTTATACACATCTAAATCAGGGATCAAGGACAGTTATACACATCTAAATCGGGAAGTAAGGACACCTGTACACATCTAGAGAGGGGAAAAAGGCACAAGTATGGACAGTTATACACAACTGATCGGGAGGGCAAATGCAGGACCGGCAAGTAAAAGCTCCAAAGAAGCGACTGATTGAAAAAAAATCCCTATATTTGTGGTCGTTATAGGAGATTATGGAGATAGTGGAAAAAGAACTGAGCCGCGTGCCACGAAGCCTGAACGAATCTTCCAATACAGAAGTATTGGAAGTGTTATTCGATTCTGCGGGATCCATTATGTCAGACATCATCATCTATGCCGCATCCTCACAGATGAAAGACCTGTTCGGTGAATGTTGGTTTACGATCAATGATTTCTGCAAGGCAATGGGTTATGAACGCACGCGCCTACAACGGAAGTTGCCGCAAGATGTGTTGGAGAAGCTTTTCGGGAACCAGTCTCCCATATACATGACCGAACAGAACGGGCGGAAAATCGAGCACCCCATTGAAAACTCCTTTGAAACGGCCATCTACCGGTTAGGAACCTCCAACCTTACCGTCGCCTATTCCAAAGACGGGAAATCCAAGTATAAGTTCATCCAGATATTCGACAGCTTTGAAATCAAGGATGACTTCTCAACCAAGAAGAAAACGAAACGGGTCTACAACATCCATCTGAGCAAAGACCTGCTGAATACACTGTTCACGGAATACAACCTGATTGAGCTGAAGGATTACCGGAAACTTCCGAACCGCAAAGGCTACCGCAAGTTCTATCTGAACCTGACCCGGATGATTTATCTTATCAAATATAAGATCGAGCAGGGAAACGAGCCTTGCTTTACGGCTACTGTAGACCAGCTTGCCGACATATTTGAAGTGAACATCACCAATAATGCAGACCGCAAAAAGAAGGTGACCAGCATCTTGAATGCAATCAACAAGAATTTAGAAGTTACGAAATTCAAGTTTCAGTATGTCAAGGGAGAAGGGGACCGATGGGCTTACACCGTGCAATTTCTGTTTGAAGAAGAAACGCTCAACTACTTTGACGAAAAACTGAAAGCCGTCCTTTTATCCAAATACTACGAAAACCTACAAAGCGAGTTCCTTAAAAAGATAGGCATACACATCAGCCAGCACTACCGTTATAAAGAGGAATTCAAAATAGGGTCAGGACAATACTATCAACCATTCATCGAATGGGCTTATTCAGAAGAAGATCGCCCGCTCAAAGAGAACGTCTATCGAGATACCTACATCAAGATATTAGGTGTCGCCCCTAAGAACTTTGACCTGCCAACTCTAAAAATCTAAAATTAAATTCCTATATTTGCAACGGATTGTCTGAAAAGGCAGTCCGTTTTTTACATACATACGCTTGCTCAACCAAAGAGTGGCATCTAAAAGTTAAACAACAGCAAGCGCGTACCTGTACCGAAAATTCAAATCGGTGCGGGGCGTGCTTCTGTTGTGGGCAAGCCACTGCCCAGGTTGAGAGGTGCGCTTCCGCACCGATATATACCCAATTAACTAAATTAGACAATGAAGAAAGAAATAGCGATAGCCAACCTGATTGACGAAACTATTCTTAAAATGGGCATACATTCCCATGTACGGATGACCGAAGGTGAGAAGGCGTTTATTAACGAGCACTTTGAGCCTATAACCGTCAAGAAAGGAGAGCATGTAGTGAACAAGGGAGAAGAAGTTCTCTACCTGTATTATCTGGAAAAAGGAAATATAAAGTTATGGTTTCCCGACAAGGAGAACCGGGAGATAACCGCCAAATTCGTAGAAGAAAAAGAGTTTATCAACTTTTTCCTGTCACACAATACACATTATGCCTATTACAACGTAAAAGCCTTGTCTCCATGCAAAATATGGCGGATGGAGAAAAGCAAGCTGCACGATTTTTACAACCTTTCATTCAGTTTCAATAAGCTGGCCAGAATCCATCTGGAGCGTTCGATTATCCACAAAATTGAACGGGAAAACGGGTTCCACACACTGAGTGCGGAAGAACGCTATAAACGACTGCTTGAAACTGAACGGTGGCTGCTGCAATATTTTTCACTGAAAGACATCGCCAGTTACCTCGGCATCACCCCACAGGCATTAAGCAATGTCCGGAAAAGGATATAAAACAGAAATACGACATCAACACAAGCCGGTATGGACAGTTATACACAACTGATCCGTTCCGGCTAATTTATTGTAGAATAATTCCCCACTTCCAATCCAACAAAAGGCGGAAATTTTAATGCAGATTAAAGATATGAGGAAGTCATTAAAAATGACTTTCACAAAGTTTGTTTCGTTATATATAATCTATATGTTTGTAAGCGGAAACAAGTAAAACCGAGCACTTGATTCAATTAAATTAGATATTACTTACAAATTGAATATACAGATGAACAATTATATATATCAACTTAACAAACTTATATTGATTACATATGGAATGGATAAGAATTGCTGCGGTAACAGTAGCGGTATTATTGCTGGGAATTAAGGACACTTACGCACAACAGCATTACAAGGGGGTTTCTGCCCTTGAACTGAATTACGGAACCAACATTTTTGGTAACGCTGACAATTTTGTCAATCTTTCCTATTCCCGATACATCAACCGGAAAAGTTATTGGAAAATAGGAGCTAATTACTTTGAAAAGACATACGAGTATTCCATCACGCTTCCAGAAAGTGAAACCACACTCACGCGGGAAACGAAAGCTAAAGACATATATATAGACGGGAACTATCATTACACCCTCGCCAGTAATCTAAAATCCGTATATTGGGGATTAAACATCGGCGCATTTACTGGAGTCGAACACAAAAAACATTCAGATAAAGAATACCAGTTCATTATCGGTCCTAAAGTCGGCACGGAAATGGAGGTATTCATCCTTCCGCGAATGGCCTTGTTAGCCAGCGTACAACAATATTGGAATCCCTTCTCATTCCATGAATGGAATACGGTCTGGAACATAGGAATCAAGGCATTGTTATATTAGTATAATCACTGTATCATGTTGACAAGCATATTGTTATCCGCCACAGATGTGAGCGGACTGATCGCACTGTACCGTGAAATAGGGGCATATTTAGTCGGAGTCGGTTTTGTCTGTGCCGGATTAGCCGTATTGAAGAAGCTGATAACCAATCATGAACGGACAAAAGAAGCTGTCATCACCTATGTCATTGCTCTTGTTGTCTGGCTAACCGTATGGCAGCTGTTATGAGTACGGCAGACCTGATCATCATGGCCGCGATATGCCTCCTATTCCTATTTTACTTTCGGAAAAAACGCCGGAAGAATGAAGAGCCTGAAAAGAAGTCTGAACACAACACGGATGGGAAGGGGAATCAAGGAGACCAGACAGGTGCAATCCCGGTCATCCACGTCATCTTTCAGAAAGAGGTCGAGGAAGAAGAGCTTGCCGCAGAGATAGCAGACATGTACCTGCACGGACGGGCTTTCTATTACACCGGAAAACACGCTACAGATACACGGAAGGAAGATACCGTATATGTACGGCATAAGGACGTACAATGGAACAAACTGAAAAACATTCATGTATAATCATTTAATATTTAAAAGGTATGAACATCATTAAAGCATCGACTGAGAAAGCAAAAAAAGTCATCAACCGTTACGGGAAAGGACTTCTTACCCTGTTTGTATTCTGTACCCTGCTAGGGACAGCCGAAATTTCTTTGGCACAGAGCGGACTGAAAATCAACAGCTTGTCTGAAGTGACTGACACTGCCAAAGAAGGAGCAGACACCATTCTTGATGTAGCCAAATACATCCTTGCAGCCGTGCTTGGTATCGCTTTGGTATTTGTCATCTATTCATTAGCCACCAACAACCCTCACGCAAAGGAGTATCTTTTGGGGTGGATTATCGCAGTAGTAGTCATCATGGTAGCCTTCCTGATTATCTGACCTATGAGAACCATGCGAAAAATCAACAAACCAATCCGCTTTTTCGGGCTTTCTTCGGGTCAGTTCGCCATTTTCATGCTGTTTGTGGCCATCACCATAATCGTGAGCATCTTCAAGCAGTTTCATCCGATACTTATCATCGGCATCATATCTGCAATACTGTTCTTCTCAGCCATGCTGTTTAAAACCCTGAAAAAAGAGCACAAAGCAGGCAATCCAGACTACCTGAGCGGACTGAGCATCCGAAGTGCGACACCCAGACGGATAACGGACAAGAAAAGAATATTCAAATTCATTTTAAACCCCGAAAGCCCATGATTGGAATCATCTTACTATTGACAGCCGTTATCTGCCTGTTGAGCCTGCTGATAGCTTTGATTTATGTCAGGCAGACAGAAATCCGCCTGACGGACAAATCCGTGGATTTGGGAGATGTGCTGCCCATACAGACCATCACAGAGGATGCGATCATCAACGGGAATGGTGACATCACGGTCGGTTACCGCCTGTTCCTTCCCGAAGTGTTCACTCTGTCAGAAAATGACGCGCAATATATCCATGAACGGTTGGAAGCCTTATTTAAGATGCTTCCGGCAGGGACGGTCGTGCACCAGCAGGCATTTTATTATAAAGGGGAATATCACAACACAGAATATTCCACCAATGCCTTGGTTTCGGAAAACAACCGTCACTTTGAGGGGAAAGAAATCCTGAATAGCTATACCAACCTGTACGTTACATTTACAAACGGCAAACGGAACGGCAAGATACGCAAAAACGCATCCGGCACATCGCTCATGCGGAAGCTGCACTACCCGTTTAAACAACCGTTTAAGGACTATAGGGAAAGATTATCCGAAATGGAATCCTTTCTGCTGAACTTTGAGAACGGGCTTGCCTCCATCCAGCAGTTTGAGATACGGAAGATGAACAGCCAGGAGCTCAACAATGCCATATACGATTACATCAACCTCTCCTATGAGACCCCCACTGACGATGCCACGCTGAAAACGGTCAATCCGATGGCAATCAATCAGAACGGGGACATGAAAATCGGGCAACAGTTCGTAGCGATGCTGTCTCTCACAAATGAAGGGGAGCATCTGCATGAACTGGTCGTTCCGCATACCGGCAAGTCGAAATCCTACGGTGGACAGATAGAAGTGCCGGACAGTATCAAAAGCAAATGCTCGATGCTTTATCCGGTAGGTTTGGGCTTGCCGTTCGACCACATTGTGAATGTGGTGATAGAGATCACAGACCCAGATGCCACGGTGACTGCCATCGGTGCTGAAAAAGACGCATTGAATTACATCACCAACTTCTATCCTCCGGCTTCAGAAAAGCAGCGCGAACAGGAAGCCTTCTGCAACGAAATCACCAAATTCGATTATCAGACCGCATATACGGCTTTCAATGTCATCGTGAACGACACGGACAAGACCACCCTCATGCGCAAAATCGCATTGGTACAGCAGGGTTATTCCTTCATGAACCAAAGCAGTTGTTATGTGGAGAATGCGGAACTGTGCAACCTGTTTTTCACGAACATTCCCGGCAATGCGAGAGCCAACTACCGGGGATTCATCAACACCACGAAACAGGCCATCTGCTATTTGCAGAAAGAAGGGATGTATTTGTCTGACAGCAAAGGACACATCTACAATGACCGTTTCGGCACACCCGTCAGAATCAACCTGTGGGATTACCCCACCTTGAACAACAAGAACCGCATCGTTATCGGTCCGTCCGGTTCGGGAAAATCATTCTGGCTGAACAACTATATCCTGCAAAGCTATGAGCTTGGCAGGGATGTCATGATTATCGACATCGGAGGTTCGTACCGTTCGATGATTGCGCTGAACCGGGGCAAGTATTTCGATTCAACGGAACAGAAGAAATTCGCGTTTAACCCATTCCTCTGCGACCGGGACAAAAACGGCAAATACCTGTATATCGACACCTCGGATGCCGAATCTGCGGATGACCTCATCAAGACCATCGTAGCCATCATCAGCTATATCTGGAAAGCCCGTGAGCCGATGCTTCCGGCAGAAAGTGCCATCCTCCGGAAATCCATTATCGGATTCTATGATTATGTGAACAACTCATCGATAGGGGAGAAGCACGAACGGATATTCCCATGCCTGACCGCATACCGGAAATTCCTGCAAGACGTATTCAGCAACCGCATGAGCGAGTTTGAAAAACAGAAATTCGAGATTGAGGAACTGATACTGCTTCTGGAGCCATATACAGAGGGAGAAATGAGTTTCCTGCTCAACGCAAAGGAAAACGTAGACATCGTGCATGACCGTCTCATCGCGTTCGACATGGAAGATGCCAGCAAGAAAGAATACTTCCCATTGGTTGCTATTATCACCCTTCAGATGATTGTCGACAAAATCAAGAAACGGCAGGGCTTCATGAAGGAACTGATTATAGACGAAGCATTGGATTTTCTTCAGGACGAGAAGTTTGGAGACTTTATCGCCTACTTGTACCGCACGTTCCGGAAAAAGGAAGGAAGCATCACCCTTGCCGCACAGAACATCCTTTTCCTGAAGAACATGCCGCCAAGCATCAAAGACTCCATCATCATCAACTGTGCAACCAAGATTATCTTAGACCATTCGGAACACCGGCAAAACTTGCCGGAAGTGCAAGCTGTACTATCCATCACGGACGAAGAACTGTTCATGATAGAATCCCTCCAGCGGACGGAACGTTGGCGTGAATTCTTCATCAAAATGTCGAATGACGCTTTCATTTTCCGCAATGAAGTCTCAGAATTTGCGGCAGTCGCATTTGACTCCCGTCAGGCTACGGTTGTCCGGCTGAAACAGCTGTTTCAGGAAACCGGTTCCACCTATACGGCCATCAACCTGTATTTAGAAGAAAGGAGGCGGCGGTATGGATGACGCGACACAAGGACTGAATGAAATCCTGAATTGGTCAGGCGATTTCAACAGCCAGTCTTACGCATTGGCCGGAAGCATCGCATCCGCCATGCTCGGAGTAGCCCTGATATTCGTAGTCTGGGCATTGGCCACTAAAAAAGACAATGCCAAAAGCTACCTGATAGCTTGGTTTGTCTGTGTGGTATTCACTTTATTATTCATCCTCAAATAAGAAAAGACAAATGAAAAGGACACTTCTTGTATTCGGTCTTATTGTCGTCTTGTTCTGCACGAACATCCGTCAGGCACACGCACAGTTTGTCGTGTCAGACCCCGGTCATACCGCACTGAACGCCACAGAATGGATAACCAACGTCAAGCAATGGATATCCCAAATCAATGAAATGATCGATGCCCAGGAACTACGGTTAGGTCTACAGAAGATAGACCAGTTAAAAGAGCTGCAATCTCTCAAAGAGCTTGCCGACCTGTTGGATGACGTGGCTTGCCTGAGCAGTGAGTACAGTTTCTACCTGAATGTCGGTTCCAACTACCATTGCCTGAAATTCCTGAACTTCCAGCGCGTAACCGTGAATCTCAGTCTGAGCACTGACCTGCTTTTTAAGGTAGCCACGGTGACCAGTTATTTCTCCATGAACTCGGAAGGACGCATGTCGTTTATCGAACAAGTGAAGGAATCTGTCGAGAAGGCTTCGGAACAAATGAGAGAATTCAACGAATCGGTACGATCTACCGTTATCTACAAATCATTGAAAGGGCATAACCGGAAAACCTATTATCAAGGACGGTTGGCCGCTTACACACGTTATACCAATTAGCCGTTATGAATCAAGACAACTTTTTATGGGGCTTGCAGATAACAGACGGGCTGACGATGGAACTCGTTTCCCAAATGACCGTCATTGCCTTCGGAGTGGGTGTCATCTGCTTCATCTGCAACATCGCTTACAACTATCTGGCGCATGGAGCCAGCCAGTTATTGAATCCGAACGAAGACAAGTTTCCGGACATGATGGAAATCGCCCGTTGCCTTGTCCTGTTCTTCTGCCTGACTTTGTATAAGCCCATCGCCCAGACGATTGTCGGGACAATGGAAGTCATCAACGAAGCCACCTCGCTCACTTCGGACAGGGCACAGGAGTTTGCACAATTCATGGCACAGTCGGCTACCGAACAGGGGGAGATGATTGCCGAGTACGACAAACACGCTTTAGAGTCGGAAGTTGCCGCAGGAGAGGACACGACCGGTGCCATGCAACAGGAGTTGGACAAAATGGATGAAGAGGATGAAATGACGGGCGTTCGCTCCAGCGTGGAGAAAATCGCCCAACTGCTCAATCCTGCCAATCTGGTTACACTAGTACTGCACGCGGTAGCTGCCTTGCTCGTCGGCATCATCCAAATCATTATCTTGGGGCTTGGCGTAGTCATCGTCAAGATTCTGGTCATTCTCGGTCCGTTTGTGTTTGCCGCAAGCATGTTGCCCGTTTTCCAGAAGCAACTAAGCATATGGTTCGGAACGCTCTGTTCCGCATGTATGGTATTTACAGTAATCAATATCCTCAACCAGATCATGTGGCAAACCCTAAAAGCCATCTATACGGAAAGTGCAGACACGGTAGATGCAGCCACCCAGCAGCTTCAGTATCTCGGACTTGACTTGGCGATGATTGGTGCCTATTGCAGTTGCTTCTGGTTATCCTCAAAGATTGTAGGACACAGCGATGCCGGAAAAATCATCTCTAAAACCGTCTCCATCGTAACGACAGCTGCCACGATTGCGCTGATGGGTGGAGCCGCTGCCGGAAAGCTCACCAATGTAGGAGCCGCCGCTAGTGCAGGAGAAAGCATCATAGACAATAATAAAAAGTGAAAACATTATGGACTTGACAAAATTCAAAGGAGCAGATGATACTGTCAGACTGACCATCCGGCTTTCCATCGGCTATTGTATCCTATTGACAGCCGCTTTTGTAAGCTGCATCATCTACCTGACCGTAAAGATAGAGAAAGCCTACAGCCAGGCATTGGTCATCGACAAGAACGGGGAAGTATATGAGACAAGCAGCCTACCAGCCGGTTCCATGCGCAAATACGAGTATCTCAACCACGTGAAAACCTTCGTTACCCACTGGTATGCATTCGATGAAAGCACGTATGAAGGCAACATATCCCTTGCGCTGAACCTTATCGGGAACAAGGGAAAAGAACTGTTGAACGAATACAATGACGTGAACATGCTCAATTCGCTTATCCAGAAAAACATCCGGTACGGTGTCACCATCAAGGACGTGGAAATCCATACGAATACCATTCCCGTATCAGGAAAGATACTGTTCACCCAGACCGGCTACCGGGCAAGAGGGAGCGTATCGCGCGACATTGAAGCCGAATTTACCCTTTATGACGTATCGCGAAGCGAAGACAATGCGCACGGGGCAAAGATAGAGGACTGGATTGTCCGTTATTCAGAGCCGGTGGAAAACGGCGATGACCTGCTCCACCAGACAAGCCCCTCCACTGCGGATGAGAATGAACCCAATCCTGAAAACTCAAACAGATAAGCCATGAACATGAAAGATTTATTGAAAGACAAGAACAAGCTGCTGGTGGTCATACCCATCCTGTTAGGCATCCTGTTTATTTATGTGTTCTTCCTGCACGGTTCCGGTCAGGAAACGCAGGAATCATCCGATAACCGCACAGCGGAAACCCTGTTGGAACCCGAATCGCGTGTTGCCGAGAAAGCCGCCAACAAAATGGAAGCCTATAAGCAAGACGAAAGGGAGAAACAGGAACAAGCCCGCCTTCAGGAAGCCTCACGTGTCAGAGGTTCTGACTTCTATTTTGAAATGCAGAACCGGGAAGAAAAATATGACGAAGCGACACTTGAACGTATCCGAAGGATGCATAAAGACCCGTATTCAGAAGTCATGAAAGAATACGGTGGAGGAAAAGACGGACGTTTTTCCCGGCAACTGGAAGCCCAACTAAACGGGTTGGAAGATGAAGAAGCCCTGAACGAGATTATCCGGAAAGCCAAGAAAAACGCGCGCATCCGGAAAGACCTTGCAGAATCAAGTGCATACCGTGAAAAGATGTATGAGCGAATTTCCGGGTATGACAAAGAAGAACAAGCACCGGCAAGCCAACCCGTCTCTTCAGACACCATGAACAACCGGGTACAACACGCTCCCATTTATTTGGCTGGAAATGGGAAGCGGATGCGCAGACAACGCTCCGCACTTCCCAAAAGCAGCAACCTTATCAAAGCCTGCATTCACGGAGACCAGACCATTGTCACGGGCAGCACAGTACGGATGCGCCTGTTGGAAGACGTGCATGTATCAGGAATGAAGATACCTGCTAACACGCTGTTCTACGGCACCGCCACATTAGGAGCCAGCCGATTAGATATTGTCATCAACAACCTGAAAGTCGGAAACAGCATCAACCCAGTCTCCTTCCTTGTTTTCGACAATGATGCGATGGAAGGGCTGAACCTGCCGAACAACATGAAGGCGACAGCGGCCAAACGCATGGAGCAGGGGCTTGTGCAGAACATTGACATGCCGCTCTCCAGTATCGGAACAATGACCAGTGAGGTCACAAGTGCCATCAACGCCACGACACAGATAGCTAAGCAAATCTTGAACATGAGCCTGTCGCAGACCAAAGTACATCTGAAAAGCAACTATATCATGTACATACAGGAAGAAAGCGAGGAATCAAAGCTCAAACGGGAAGCCGTCCAGCAAGAACTGCAAAAGCTATACAGCCAACTGGAGCAGGAGAAAGAGAAAAAGAAGTCTCACCCTTTAAAAACACTCATAGACAAGTTATGACCGACATACTCAACTATCTGTTGGCGCTATCCGCAATTTTCTTCGGCTACCGCATCTATATATCACGAAGGAAGGGGAAAAGTTTCCGAGAAATCCGTCCGCTGACCCTCTCGTTCGTTATCTGTGTTCTCCTTTTATGGGGAATCACCGTATTCACCGCATTTTTCAATTAAAATCACAGAGACATGAAAAAGATAAAAATCGCATACATGCTGTTCGGATTGCTCTGTTGTCTGTCCGCATCCGCACAAGAGACTGAGACACCCCGGAAAGAGGCAATCACCCAAAAGGACATCCGCATCTCTTTCGACTATGTGAAGCACCTTGTCTTTCCCGTACAGGTGTCGGACATTGCCATCGGAAAAGAAAACCTGATACTGGCTGAACGGGTGGAGGAAGCCCCACATATCGTCCGGTTGTCCGCACAGGCCGAGGATTTTGAAGAAGAAACGAACCTTACCGTTGTCTGCATTGACGGAAGCGTCTACACCTATCACGTCACTTACCAGTCCGGCGATAAGACGGACACCTGTCCGGTCATTTATGAAGACAACGGCAAATGGCAGCACCATGACTACCGGGCGGAAGTAAGCGACCTGCATGTCACCGAGTTCTTTTTCCCGGAAGATGTCGTTTACGGTACCCCAGGCAACGAAATGTCATTCAGCCTTTCCACCTACAACAACCAGTTGAAAGTAATTACAGCACCCGATGCCGTAGCGTATTCCAACCTGTTTGTCATCGACAAGGATATGAACACCTACCATATCACAATCCGGAGAAACGAAACAGCATCCTACACCTATAACTTCGACAACGCGCGCCAATATACGGCTCATGTAGACGTAAATAGCCAAGAAATGGAGAAGTGCATCCGTGAGCTAAGGACAAAAGAACGGAACATTTTCAGTCTGGGTGTCATCAAGAACAAGTTTGAGCTTTCAATGGCCAATCTCTATGTACACAATGATTTCATGTTCTTTGTCTTTGACGTAAGAAACAATTCCCACATTGATTACGACATCGAGTTTGTGAAATGCTTCCAACGTGACCTGAAGAAAAGCAAGAACGCCATCCAGCAGGAAACGGCCATAGACCCCGTTTACCTGAAGGACTTTGAGACCAAAATCAAGGGGAAGAGCCGGAACCGCCTGATACTCGGATTCCAGAAATTCACCATCCCGGATGACAAAGTTTTTGAAATCGAGATGTATGAGAGAAACGGCGGACGCCACATGAAGCTCGCTGTATTCAATGAATATATCCTATCCGCAGAACCCTTATATAAAGAACGCCCATGACCCTAAAAGAAGCACTGGATTCCTATCAGTTTGACAACGTAGGACAATTCAACGGTATTGCCCGTTCGCTCGGCTACCAGACTGAATATAAAGATAGATATTTCCGTTTCCACAAAGACGGGGAAGAAACTATCCTGCACATCGATCAGATACGGGCAATAGCCGGAAGCAAGCCCGATAACTCCTTACGGGAGCAATCTAAGGAACGTGTTTCCGGGATTTTCGACAAAGACCGGGCCAACGACCCCGCATACGCTGCTGAACTGGAACAGAAGGGTATCAGCATCATCCGGTGGGAAAATCTGAAAGGGCAGGACAAGGACGGATTTACCGTTATCGACCACCGTCACAAGGTATGCTATACCGGTCAATCCTTATACGAGTACGCCCATAAAAACGGGAACATTCTTGACGGTAAAGGAACGAGACTGGAGAAAGGCATCCTGTCAGATATGATGGAGATTAACGGCAAACAGGGCAAGCTGCGGTTCAGTGAAAACGGCATATCCGTGTTCTACCGTAAAGAGACGCTGACCATTCCCGATAAGATATTAGGGAAAAAGCTCAGCAAGAAAGACAAGGAGCTTCTGCTTGCAGGAGAGATTGTCCCCCTTACGGTCAAGAAAAAAGACCTGATGCTGCAAGTGGATAAAGACCTGAATTCCGTCATCGTCCGTTCCAATCAAGAGATACGGATTCCTGAAGCCATCGGACAAACATCCGAATATCAAGGATATAAACTGACCAAAGCGGACAAATACCTGCTTGCCAACGGACATACGCTTGAAAACATACTGATGCACAGCAAAGAAGGGTATTTCATTGCAGATGTCCGGCTGACCGATGACAAAAAAGGCATCCAGTTCACCAACATACAGAGCCTTACACCGTCAAAAGCACAGGAACTGATAAAAGAAATGACACCCAAACTAGGCTCATCCACCCAACGGGATATCCCTAATGAAGAACGCTCGACACGTGACATGGAAGCCGAATTAAGGGAAGCCATCGAAAAAAAAGACTTCGAGAAGCTACAAAGCCTGAAAGAAGAAGGCTACCGCCCCAGTGAAGAATACATCCGTGGAATCGCCAAGGAAAAAGGACTGGATGAACGTCAGACCGCGTCCGTCTATCAGGTATTCGGCATTGCTACCGAAATGAAAAACGAACAGGAAAGCATAGCCCAAAAGCTTTATGAAGCCGCATTGAAAAACGATTTCGTGACGATACAGGAAATACAATCCGGCGGTTACCGGCTGCGCAATGACGATCTCACCCACATGCGTGAATCCGGCGTACAGTCCAACACCCTCATCGCCATACAGAAAATATTCGGGCTAAAAGCCCAAGAAAAGAACATGGGAGACGTGCGACTTGCCAACAGTGCAAAACCGGAAAATGCCAAAGACATGGTACGCCCCATAGCCAGCACCATCAACCGTGCATTCAATGACCTTTAAAAAAGCAATACAATGGATTACGAAGAACTGGTACAGAAAAATCAGGCAGGAGAAATCAGCGATTTAGAGTTCCTGCTGGCGCAAGAAGAACTTGCGCAAGCCTACAAGGAGGCAATGAAAGAAAGCCTTCAGGAGATAAATGACGAGACAGCCAGAAAATGGCTGCTCCAGTATGAAAACGATAAATTATACGGACATGGAGACAGCTGGTGACAAAGCATTGAAACTGTTCGCAGACTTAATGGTAGAGAAAATCCACCAAGTCGAGGACAACTGGCACAAGCCTTGGCTATCCACCCAAGGCGGAGGATTGCCACAGAACATAGAAGGGCGTGCATACAATGGTGTAAATTCCTTCATGCTGTTTCTACTTTCGGAAAAAATGAATTATTCCCTTCCGGTATATATGACCTTCATGCAAGCGAAGGAGAGCGGAGTGAATGTCCTGAAAGGAGAAAAATCATTTCCGGTCATCTATTGGAACTTCTCCATTAAAGACAAGGAAGGGCGGAAAATCACGCTTGACCAATACAGGGCACTGAGCAAGGAAGAGCAAGAACGGTACAAAGTTACCCCTTTCATGAAAACTTACAACGTATTCAACGTGCATCAGACCAACCTGCAAGAAATACACCCGGAGAAATGGGAATCCCTGAAAGAGAAGTTTCAGGCACCGGCCTTAAAGGATGAACAGGGAATGTTTACCATGCCTCTGTTGGACGCTCTGATGCGCGAACAGAAATGGATTTGCCCGATTCAACAACAGGTAGGTGACAAAGCCTATCATGTCCGGGGAGAAAACGGGTACATCGTCATACCGAAAAAAGGTCAGTTCAACAGCGGCGAGAATTTCTATTCGACCCTGCTGCACGAAATGGCACATTCCACCGGGGAACCTGCATACTTGAACCGTGAAAAAGGCAGGATTTTCGGTGACGAAAAATATGCAAGGGAAGAACTGGTAGCCGAACTCACTGCGGCAACTACCGGTCAGGCGATGGGCATATCCACCCATATCCGCGAAGAGAACGCCATGTATCTAAAGAACTGGCTTGCCGCACTGAAGGAAGATCCGAAATTCATCTATTCCCTTTTGTCTGACGTAGGCAAAGCCAGCGGCATGATTCAGGAAGTAAGCCAATCCATGCACCCCTACCTAAGCCCAGAGGAACGCTTTCTGACAGCCGTACTCAAACATGACGGAAAGGAGCTTGAAGAAATGAAGAAAGACGGTTTCATACCTTCGGAAAAAAACATCGAAAGGGCAAGGACAAACGGCATTACGGAAACCGGAAGCGAATTGCTTGCAAACATCTATGAAATTGCCGTTCCTCCAACGATTGAAACGGCAACCGTCCATAAAGGTTATGAGCCACAACTCGGATTATAGATTATAAACAACTTAAAAAACAATCATTATGTTTACAGGAGAAATCATCGGTTATGTCGGTGCGGATGCACGCACCAACAAGAACGGGAAAGGATTCAATTTCCACGTATCACACAAATTCAGAAACGCGGACAGTGAAGAACAGACCTTATGGGTATGCTGCTTCGTGAACTTTGAAAGCAAAGTAATGGAATACCTGAAGAAAGGCACGCAAGTCTATGTATGCGGAGATGTCTACGCCGATGTGTTCCATAAAGAGGACGGCAGTCATGTCCCTTCCGTCAGCCTGAATATCTCGCGCATCGAGCTCTTGGGCAAAGCGGATAAGAAAGAAGAATCAACGGTATCCCAATCTTAACAAGCAGACGATGGAAAGAGAAAAGAAAGACCTGTCATTTATCCTGATTCTGCTCTCCACCCTGATAGGCATCGCCGTACTTTTCCAATGGGCAATAGTGAACGGTCTGTATATGCCGCACGGCAATCCGTCACTGTGGGAAAAGCTGATGGAGAAAGGCATGATGTTCCGGTTCCTGTACGTCATCCTCATCAGCGGGCTTGCCTTTCTCTTTCCGGTCGGTATGCCAAAAGACGAAAGCCGGAAATGGTTTTATGCCAGCATGACGCTGCTGACCGCTTCGATGTTGGTCATCGGATTCAGCCGTCTTTCCCATTGGTACAACCTGTTCGTTTTCCCATGCCTGTTTGCCGCCTATACCTTGTTGGTCATCAAAACCCTTCCATACTTCATCCGCAAGCACGTCAAATCTGAGGAAAGCATCTTCGGTCTGAGCAATGAGGAATCACCGTTCTACTTCCGGTTTGAGACAGCGAATGGTCCGCTGACCATCCACAAACCCCAACAGAACATCTATATCGATGGCGGTCCGGGGTCTGGGAAGTCTGAAAGTTGGATAAAAGGCATGATTTACCAGTGTGCTGAACGCAATTATGCCGGATTCATCTATGACTGGGAAGGAGACCCTACCAAAGCCAACTCGCCCATTCTCTCACGCATAGCCTACGGGAGCATCGAGCACTTCAAGAAACAAGGCAGGGAAGTACCCGGCTTCGCCTACATCAACTTCGTGGATATGTCCCGTACAGTCCGGGTGAATGTTCTTTCGCCACGCTACATGTACAAAGGCAACGAATCCCTGTTTATCCGGAACATCATCACGACATTGATGAAGAACCTCGAAGCCAGTTGGAAGGAAAAGACCGACTTTTGGGCTAACAACGCTATCAATTATGTCTATTCAATCGCTTACAAGTGCTTCAAGGAACGTGAGCAAGGCATCTGCACGCTTCCTCATGTCATTGCTTTTGCTCTTTCTGACAGCGATCTTGTGTTTCACTGGCTTTCAGAAGACCCGGAAATCGCACTGAACATGTCATCGATGCTGACCGCATGGAAACTTGGCGCCCAACAGCAGACTGCCGGTGCCGTTTCATCCGCACAGACTCCGCTTGTCCTGCTGAACAACAAGTACATTTTCTGGGTATTATCTCCCTTGCCTGAAGAAGAGTTCTCATTAGACATCACCAACAAGGAACATCCTACGCTGCTCTGCGTTGGCAATGCACCCACCATCAAGGAAGCCGTATCTCCGGCAATCTCCTGCATCGGAAGCGTGCTCATGTCGCAGATGAACAATCCGGGCAAGGCGACCAGCGTGTTCATGGTGGACGAGTTCCCCACCATCCTCCTGCAAGGAATAGACACCTTCATCGGAACAGCCCGAAAGCACAACGTATCGACCATCCTTGCCGTGCAGGATTTCAACCAAGCGATCCGTGATTACGGCGAGAAAAGCGCGAATATCCTGAAAGCCTCCTGCGGGACACAAGCCTACGGCATGACCGGAAACGAAAAGACCGCCAAGGACATTGAAAGCCTCTTAGGAGAACAGAAGGAAGCACAACAGTCTTATTCACATCAGGAAAGCGGAAGCAACAGCATGACCGAAAGCCTGCAAAAAGAAAAGGTGCTGAAAGCCCGTGAAGTGGCCGGTCAGTCTGCCGGTCATTTCACCGGGAAAATTGCCGGTGGGAAACCGCCCTATTTCAGCGTCCAATTCCAAATGTGCCGGTTTGAGGAACAAGAAATACCCCGTTTCTCTTTTCCGGTCAAGCTTGGAAAGGGAAAGGAGAAACTGGAACTGGAGATACTGGAAGAAATCGTACAGCAGAACTACATCAGAATCATCAGCGATGTGAATGCCATCCTTAACAACGTGGCAGACCGGTTGAAGAACCAAACCGCAAACACAACCAACCAACGGAAACAATAATGAAAATACAAACGAACCATTTAAATTTTTGAAATATGAAAAAGCATTATCAAGCATTCTTAGCGATTTTATGCACAACCTTGTGCATCATGACCTCGTGCAACAGCGAAAACGATCCATCCGTAACAGACAGCGGAAGCATATACCGGGTAGTCGTGGAAGTCAACGGAAACAGCCCTAAAGGGAACCTGCATCTGTATAACCTTGACGGAGTAGCGTTCAGGAACGAGCAGACCGGAGAACGGACGGAGCAAGTCAATGAGAGTTTCACCAGCCGGACGTCTTACGTCACAGACGGAAAAGTCTGCAAAATCACAGCACAAGGCATCCTGTATTCAAAAGAAGATGCGAGGCTTACCATGAACGTGTATAAAGACGGAGAGACGGTATTCAGTCAATCCAAACAGCTGACTGCTGTTCCGGGTACAGACACCACCATTGACCTAGTGTACAGTACCGTAAAATGAAAATTCCTCTGTCCGATACCTGCCTATATCGGGCAGAGGCACAACTGCCCGCCGCATGGGGTGATACCCTAAGAAAAGCCTTACCATAGCAAAAAAACATGCGCTTTTTTTCTCTGCTTGAAAGAAAATTATTATCTTTGTGAAAGATAATTTTTGTTATTTATAATTCCAGAAGAAACCGATGAGATTTGACAGATTCATAGACAGACAGGATTTGTTGGAACGGATTAAGGGAGCGTTCCAACGGCAGCATCCACAATTCGTTGTCATTTATGGCAGGCGACGCATCGGGAAATCCACGCTCATTAAGGAAATCCTGATGGAAAATGATGTGTATTTCCTCAGTGACCAGACCAATGAAGCCAACCAGCGGATACTGTTCGCCAAATCCGTTTCCGACATCATCCCCCGTTTCGACAAGGTGGTTTACCCTGATTGGGAAACGTTGCTGTTGGAACTGAATGGACGGATAACCCGGCGTATTGTGGTCTGTCTGGATGAATTTCCGTATATGGTCAAAAGCTGTGCTGCACTTCCCTCTGTCATCCAGAAGCTGCTGAACGGAAGGACGCTCAGGTTCGACCTGATTGTCTGCGGCTCTTCGCAACAACTGATGCAAGGTTATGTATTGGACAGGAAAGAACCGCTATATGGTCTGGCTGACGAGATTATCAGATTGGAACCTATACCTGTTCCGTATATCTGCCAGGCATTGGGCGTGGATGAGACGACTGCGGTGGAAGAATACGCCGTTTGGGGCGGGATTCCCAGATATTGGGAGCTGAGAGCTGATTATCCGGACCTGTACACCGCCATAAGAAGATTGGTTTTAGACACTAAAGGAATATTGGCGGAGGAGCCCCAAAGACTTCTCCGGGATGACCTTCGCGACACGGTGCAGACCTCCACTATCCTTTCCATCATTGGCAACGGCGTGAACAGGATTACCGAGATTGCGGCACGTGCCGGAAAAGAAGCCACCCAAATATCCGAACCGTTAAGCAAGCTCCGTGAGTTGGGGTATGTCAGACGGGAAGTCCCTTTCGGCGAGAGCGAGAAAAAAAGCAAGAAAGGCATCTACCGCATCAACGACAACATGCTGCAATTCTATTACCGGTTTGTCGCGCCTCACCGTTCCATCCTTGAATTGGGGCGTGTTGATCGGGTCATGAGCCTCGTTGAATCGCAATTCAACCAATATGTCGGCGACTGTTGGGAACATCTCTGCCGCCAGTTCGTGAGCGGCAATGAGATTGACGGAATCGCATACGGCATGGCTTCCAGATGGTGGGGGAAAATATTCCCGGATGACGGCAAGGCAGGGAAGATGGCTGAACTGGATGTCGTGGCTGAATCCTTTGACAAAAGACACATCCTTATCGGAGAGTGCAAATGGACGGGTGGGGAGGATGCCCAAAGGCTGCTCCACGACTTATCCGAAAAAGCCCGGTGCCTCCCGTTCGTCAAGGACAATCAGGAAGTGCATTTCGTCCTGTTTCTGAAACGGGAACCTGTACACAAAGAAGCCGTCCGCTATTTCCTGCCGGAAGATATTCTAAAGAGTCTCTAACCCTACAACACCAACAAGATGAAAGTAGACTTCAATCAGATAAAGACCGCCATTTCCTTACCGGATTTCCTGTTGCAGTTGGGATGGAAGTTCGTCAGCGGATCGTCAAATGCCTGCCCGAAGATGAGCAACGGCACACACACGATCGTCATCAAGCGCAACGCACAGAATCAGTACACCTATTGGGATGTACACAGTGACAGCATTCGTGGAAGAAGCATCCTTGACTTCATGCAGGAACACCTGCTTGAAACGACCGGAAAAAGACCGTCATTGCGAGAGGTAGGGGAGATACTACAGAAATACATAAACACCAACCGGATTGTCACGCCCGAACAAAGCAGGTATGATGTAGGAAACACTTCCATGAACATGAATGAACTGCAATTCTATCTGAACCAACTGAAGCCTTACAGCGGCAATTACCTTCAGAAAAGAGGCATCAAGAAAGAAAGCATCGAGAGCAAAGTGTTTCAGAACACCTTCTTCATCCGCGAAGTGCGGAACAAAGGAAGCGTCTACCGGAATGTCTGCGTAAAAATGTACAGCGAAAGGGGAGTGGAAGCCATCTCCCAGCGGAACGAAAACTTCAAGGGCATCATCGGCGGAAAGTTCGACTGTCTTGCCACAAGCTCACACGACAAAAGCCGTCCGATTGACATCCTGTATGTAGGTGAATCCATCATTGACTGCATTTCGCATTACCAGTTAAAACACGAAAATACACCGCTGAACCTCGTATATGTATCTACCGAAGGCACACTGACCGAAGGGCAGATGCGTCTGCTCCGCATCATCCTTGACAAAAATGAAGTGAAGGCGATGCGCACGATATTCGACAACGACAAGCAAGGGTATAAGTACACCCTATGGATGCAGCGTTACTTCTATGGGAAAGACATCGACACGGAAAGCATGAGTACAGCGGAACTGGCGGCAGAGGTGGCGATGTTGGAAAGTGCGGAACTGCCGGAACACAAGGACTGGAATGATGACTTGAAAATCGTCTATAACATAACAGAGGAATCACATTAATACAAACGAGCTATAAAAATCCTAATATTTTATGACCTATAATGACAATCAAATACTAAGATACTTGTATGGTCTTGATGAAAACCGGGATTATCCCCAAAGTATAAAACGGTTCTTAAACAGTATAGGCAGCATAATTGATGAAGACCGTGAAGCTGCCATTGATGAATTATACAGAATAAAAAACAACTGTAAGAAGTTAGCTGTCTTATCTAAAAGTTTCGTGACAGCTATGGATAAATCATATATGAAATTTACACAATTCCATATAGATATATTAGCTGAATGTGACGGAGAGAATGGCGTTGTGAAAAGCCCATATTTCATTGAGGGATGCTTTGTCATATACTCAATAAAGAATGGCTCCCTATCGCTATGGGTATTCCAGAACCTTCCGAACGCCAACAATAACTTAATGGCTATACCTACATTTTACATTGTAGCAAGTCCCAAAGACAGAATACAAGGTGCCGGTCATCAATTGGACTGCATGATAATTCCAATAATAGACAACTTGTATGAAACGAATTTAAGGGATTACATTGATATGGTTTTGGACTACCTTTGCCTTAGACAATGGGCGGAAATTGAAATATCAGAAATACAAACAAAACAAAAGAAAAATGTAAAGGGCAAGAAAATAAGCCTTATCCAAAACGGCATATCATACTTTGTCTTTGACAGCAAATGGTTTACTGAAATATGTAATAACAAAGAGTTTATTGTTAGCGGACATTTCAGGCTACAACCATATGGCGATGGCACCAAGAAACTTATTTGGATTAATGAATTTAAAAAGCACGGCTACCATAGAAAGGCTTTAATAGAAAAGGCTAATGAAGGAGAAGATTTTCTTTCTTAAATGCAAGCATACAAGTGGAAGTACCAATCCATCTGTAGATGAGAACAATATAATAACAAAACTAAAGAAAACTCTTGGATTACTTAATACAAACTATCTGATACACATGATCATGAAAGATGAAAAAAATAACAAAGCCCTAAATTGCGAAAGTCGGGGCTTAGTGAATAAAAAAAGAAGGTGCGCTTTTTTGACACACCTTCTATAACTATATATAAATTACTTCTTTTATCAAAATTCATTGGGAATACGCCCCCCAGCAGGAGGATTAGGATTCCCATTATTTAACTGAGCTTGTAATTGCAATCTTTCCTGCTCTGTTAATTTATTATTATATTGATCATAAACAACATCATCCAACTCACGATATACATCGGAACGTGCCGTATATGGTAAATAAAAAGTATTAGGAAATCTTCTATCCAAATCACTCAAACCACTTCTTTGTCCTTCAAAAGTAGAACCATCTTTTTTAGTCATAACAGGAATAGAAGGATCTTCTGCAAAATCGTCTGAAGAATAAAGCATTATTGAACCAAAATCAAAACCTCCGATGCAATAATAATTTTGATTGTTAATCTGGAAATTATGTTCCTTTCCTGCTTGTATATTATTCCAGTTGATATTAATATAATTATCTCTATCATATCGACATTGTTCATGGTTCAATCCTATCGCATGACCAATTTCATGAGCGGCAATCCCCATATTACAACCAAGATATGCCAAACGAACTCGTTGCATACCTCCAACACGTCCTACACTTGAAGAATTTCCTTCTCCATTGCAAAAATAAATATAAGGATATTCTATTCCATATACCGGATCTGTTGTTGGCTGACCTGTAGCATTATAAAAACGCACATTTGTTTTTTCTTCCCAATGTCTCAAAGCCTGTTGAATAATATACTTTGTTTCGGGAGCCAACTGATTATCAATTCCATATCCACTTGGAGCATATACAAATCTGACCATAGCCCAAAGATTATATGCAGTAGGATAAATACCATTATTCCTTGTAAGACTTTCAGGGACAAAAGAATACCCAGACATAGGGCTTATTGGTATTAAATTAGCCGAATCAATTTCTACAGGAGCATCCACAATACTTCCTGTCTTATCTAACAACTCTAATTGAGCTTTTGACAAAACTATATCCTCTTGCCAAAAGTATTCTCCATTTTTCAACTCAACAGTAGCACCAGAGTTTAACTTGATCAGCTTAGAGCTTTCACTAGTTGGACTTAATTCACCTCCCGTTTCAATTAAATCATCTGATTGACATGAAACAAATAGAGAAATGAACATCAATGCGACGAATTTAAAATTTAACTTTCTCATAACAAAATAAATTTGAGGTTACTATTATTTTTTCCAAAGAATCTCTACTAATCTATAGTTTATATTAGATACATCCATCGGAGGATTAAATAAATGGATTTTCTCAACTCTTAAACAATATTCAAAACCTTCTTCGTAAACAAATCCATCTATCACAGATAAAGGACCAATAACATAAAAAACATCCTCTCCTTCTTCCCTTACTCTCAATCCTTTAACTGGCTTAACATCCTCAGATACCCCCCAAGGCACATATTCACCAACTTCACTTGCTACATACATTGTAACAATCTCAGACCAATCTTCATTTGTTTTATCATCACAGGCAAAACACAACAGCATACACAATGCTATAAAAATATTAACAATAGTTCTTTTTAATGACTCCATAATTATATTATTTTTTCGCAAATATACTATATACATTGTATATAACAAATATTTTTGATTTTTATTACCAGAAATATGTTTTTTAATATATATATTATATATTTGCAATACAATATAAACTTTATAACAATGGAGAAGAACTATTATTCACTTAAAGATTTTGAGTTGTCACTCAAAGAAAATGCCATTGAAAGGGCAAATGACTTTCAAAAGTATATCAATCAACTAAACGGTTTTGGTTGTAAAAGTTATTGGATTGCCTCACACACAGGAATTGGGGCAACCATGAACATTGAAGGATATGATAAACCTGTTATCAGCTTTATAGCGAATGACTATTTAGGCATGTCGCAAAGGGAAGAAACCATTTATGCCGGAATCGAAGCCTTAAAGAAATACGGAACAGGGGCATGTGCAGCGCAAGTAATAGGAGGCTATTTAGACATACACAAACAGCTGGAAGAAGAAATTGCTTCGTTTGTCGGACAAGAAGATGCCATCTTGTTTTCTTCCGGATTCGGAGCCAATGCCGGCATACTCAGAGCGTTATTAGGGAAAAACGACATTGCGCTTACCGACCCGTTTATCCATACCAGCACGTTAGCCGGACTGCATGGAACTAACATAAAACGTATAGGGCATAATGATTTGGAGTATCTGGAAATGGTATTAAAGGAGGTAAAAGACCAATACGAAACAAAACTTGTCATTATCGATGGAGTATATTCGCAAGACGGCGACCTGTCCGCACTCCCGGGAATTATCGCCCTTTGCAAGAAATACGATGCGATGTTGATGGTGGACGATGCGCACGGCATCGGCGTGATGGGCGCGAACGGCAGGGGAACCGCAGAACATTTTGACTGTTTGGGGCAAATAGATATTATAACAGGAACATTCAGCAAATCGTTCGGCTGTGTGGGAGGCTTTGCAGCGGCTTCAAAGAAACTCATCCAATACCTCCGTTTCTATGCCGACAGCAATGTATTTTCGGCTGCGCCGACACCCCAAGTTACGGCATCCGTATTAAAAGCACTTGAACTAATCAAAACCCGACCGGAAATTCGCCAAAAACTATGGGACAATACCAACTACCTGCGGAAAGAACTGATGGAAAGAGGATTCGACATAGGAAAATCCGTATCCCCCATCTTCCCTATTATGGTAAGAGATAATAAAAAAGTCTATCAGATAGCCAAAATGTTGCAGGAAAGAGGTATCTTTACCATTGCTATTGTATATCCGGCGGTCCGGACTAAGGAAGCAAGATTACGCGTCAGCATCCTGTCTACCCACGAGAAAGAACATCTTGATTGCTTGGTCAGTGCACTGGAGGAAATCAACCAAACTATACCAATAAAAAAACAATAATGAAACAGACAACTATATGGTCTATATTCATTAAGAAAAGCAATTAAACTTGTAAACAAGGTAATATTTTTATTGATAAATATATCTCATGCACTATAAGTCAGAGACATACAGAATAATGACAAGTCATTAATTATCAATATTCAATATAATCCCTATTACAAAGAAATCACTTGAAACACAAATTTTAGGGGAGTCATATTTACAATAAACAACTCCTTTAAAATTTGTGCCACAAGTGACAATATCTATTCACGCCTGCGGTTCTATATTTTACCCAATACATAGAGGATATAACAAACATATCTTTATCAAAATACATTGGATATTTATGTTGGAGCAATACAATATAAAAACAGAGTTTATATGAACAATAATAAGATATTCAGTAACAATGACAATTAATGTAAAAAGAAAGAACCTTATTCATATTATAGAAAGTTATTATTACGACAAACGTATATTTCTCTTGATAATCAATCCAACACATTTTGCAATGTTTATACTACTAATTTGTCATATTGCAAGTATATTCCTGATAATTTTTATAGTGTTGATTAGGATATTCCAAAGGATCGTCCCAGGTTTCATATATACATAACTGAGAAGAAGTTAACTCAACTATCTCCCAAAAACAGTCTAAATCCAAATATATATACTTAAAATTAGGAGTTGTGAAAGTCCAATGAAAATACGAGATTCGATCTTCCTGTTTTCCATCAACATAGATTGCTTTCTCCTTATAAATTCCCTGCCCATTCTTTTTAAAAACATAACTTGCATATATATCAATCTCTGTTCCATCACTAAGTACAGAGTGATATTGTCTATTCCATTCTTTTTCCGTTAAGTTAGTTATTATAGCATTCCCACTTTCGCCATAATATCCGTTTTTCTCTATGCAGCCTAAAAAAATGACAAAAAAAGAGACTGCTACAACAATATTAATCGACCTTTTCATATCCTCAAAATTAACGAATAGAGGATGACATATATAGCACATCCCCTATTCATTTATAACCACCACTGTCAATCCGTAAAATTAATCTGCACTGAAGCACCAGAGCTCAAAGTCCTCCCAGTCGCAGTAAAATCCCAAAAAGTAGAAGCAGAACCACTAGTCCACGTATAAGCTACATACCCTGTTGAGCTTGTCCCTGATAAGACTAATCCAGACGAATGATTATTCGTACACTCAGCGCCAGAAGTATTACATTTCAACTCAACCAAATAATAACCAAAAGATATTATTTGTATATTTGTATGGATTGTAGACCCAGCCGTGAAAGAAGCGAAACCGGATTTTACAAAACTTGATAAAGAAATCGATTGATAAGTAGCTCTAGACAATGGCATGTCATATTTGGCTTTTTCAATTTCAGTAGGGCAATCATGATTCAATTCCTTAACATAAGTTTCTCCACCATAAGTAGAATAAACAATCTTACTTATCTCAGGATCCTTAGCATAAGCTTGAAGTTGATCATTCAACTCTTGCAAACCCTTTTCAAACCGCTGATAATTGGCAGGACTTACTTTTTTAAGTTCCAACCAATCATTATCAGTCAAATAAGACATAACAGACGTTCGTTTGTTTTCATTAATGTAATATTCATCAGTAGAACGATTAATGTCTACAAACTTTGAAAGAATCTGAGCATCAGTTTGATAATCCCTCATGACAGGAGATTCTGCTACGATTTCTTCATCTTGCGAACAAGATGTGAAAGCCATACCGCTTAATAACAGTAAAGCAAACGGAAAGAACATTTTTCTCATAATAGAACTATTTTTAAATTTGCAATACAAATATACAATTTATATTGTATATAATAAGAGAAAACATTTGTTTTATTGAAAAAATATATTATATTTCATATAATTTATCACTACTTAAATATTACATAACAATAACATTTTTCTACCCTTCAAAAACGACACCAAATAATATCTAAACCAAAAGATTTGAATTAAAAACAAGATTTCTGTACCCGTTATAGACTGTATGTCAGCAGCAACTGAAAACTGAGCTGTTTGCTGTCTATAAAGAAACCGTAAGCAGAGAGCGATGAGGATATTCCCACGCTCCTGTTATAAAGGGTGCTTCTGCGGAACCAGTCACACCGGGCGGTAAGAGACAGATTGTTCCACACCTTGTAATCGATTTGTCCCTCAAGGTGATAGAAAGTGCCTCGCGAACTGTCGCCCTCTACATCAACAGGAGGGTCGGCCGGATTGGGAGAATAACCCTTGTCTGAATACCAGTCATTCCGTGAATGCAGCCTGTAGAACTGATTGTTCAGGGAAAATGAGATTTTATCGTCACACACAGAACCTTTTAATTTCAATTTAGCCGAAAATCCCGAACCCCAATTATAATTGCGATGGTAAAACCGATAAAAATCGCTGAGAACGCCACCCAGCAGAATGCCGTTTACATGCCCCGCCACGTGAAGCGTAAAACGAGGCAGTTGATAACCAAACATAATGCCTCCGCCTGCCGATGCCGGAGTGCCGAGCTTGTAAGGGACGACACAAGGCTCCAAGACACCCGGCGTATAATCGGTACGTATGGTATCTGAGTCGAAAAAATCGAAATGCTGGTACAGCCCCAGCGTGAGGTTGCATCTTTTAGTGTCGATAACTTCTTTAGTGAATAAGCTGCCTATGATTTCCACCCGGCTGAACACGGGTTGCGTTTTCATTACATTCAGTTCCATCAAAAGTGAAAAATAGTCGTATGGCTTTCTGGAGGAGGAATAACGGTCGCCATACTCCAAATCAATGCGAGCGCTTGCCCCTGCTTTTAGAAGGCAGTCGTTGTCATGGGATGTCAAAAGGCGCGTTCCCAGCGAAACGTCAAGTTTGTAAGGAGGATTTCCAAATTCTTTTCCGGCAATCGATTTCCTCTCCCAAGCCTCTCCAGTAAGGATACGGGTCAGCCCTCTCATGGGTGAAAGCAGGAAAGACAAGGCTTCCCGCCCGAAGCGTTCACTTCCTGAAGTACGGTTGTCTAACATAAGGTCGGAAGTGCGGTAAAACACTTCTCCCAAGGCTGCACCACCTATAGGGGTAGCTATAATATCGTTCTTCGATGGGTATTCACTTTCCATAAACAACTCCCACATGGCACTTCCTCCTAAAGCAAAGAGTTCCGATTGCCAAAAATTAAATCCATTTGCCCGTCCAGCGTTGAAATACAAAGAGCCATGATAGGGATGGGCAAACATGTTTGTACTTAGATGGTCGTTGTCCCAGTCAAACCCATGCTTGAAGTTTGCCTTTATGGTTTTCAGCGAAATATACGAATAATGCCCCTTCAATACGTATCTGTCGAATGCCCAAAGCCCTACGTTTAGCCCGAATGTTTCACCGACCGCCCTCCAGAAATGCTTCTTCTTACAATTAGTAGTATCACAGAAATGAGACATTTTTCCATTGCCTATTTTGTATAGAAACAAACTGTCAATAGACTGGGATTGCACATTAAAAACAGCCCCAATTAATACCGCTAAAAGCAAGAATATTCGAATCATAACCTAGATGGATTTACAGTATTTTTCACGATAAAATTTACGTCATGACGCTATAAATATGAATCATCTTATTAAAAACCTCATGATACAATTACTCCCAAAGTGCCATTATGAGATCTTTTCAGTTCTCATAATGACACCCGGGAGAGTAAATTGAATCAATTGCATATTCTTATAAACAAAGCAATAGATTCAGGGAAATTACAAGATATCAAAAAGAAGGTTGATATTGCCCTTTTTGCGCAAAAAAGAATTTAAAGGAACTCATTTTGTCATTAAATCCGGGTAAGCTACTATACCTTTTCACTTCAGCGGCTGCTGCAATACAAGTGATAGTCCTATCAGAGAAACCATGATCATCATATCCTATAAATACAGCATCAATATTGGTGCATGGATATTCAAACGAGCCTAACTTAAGTGTTTGATTAGGATCATTAGGTAAATTATTTGTCAAGACAAGAGATGAACATTTATCATTAAATCCATTTACGTCTTTTAAATTGGTAACTTCTACTGACTTTTCAGATTCAGTTAAAGCAAATGTCAGATTCCTATCTTTAAAATCACGATCATCATATAATACAACAGTTGCAAGATCATCATATCCTGCACGCGTCATATCCCCATTGGATTCTATTCTGGTAGTGGGAATCTCTTTAATAAGCGTAATTCCTTCTGAATCGAAAGCTGTTTGTAAGTTTTCATAGAGTATAATACTACTTGAATCCTTTACAAATATCGATAATTCAGTATTATCTTTAAGTTCCTGACTGTATATCTGTGAGAACTCTTCATCCAAGAATATGAAATCACCATTTTCATCATAAGCAATAGGAACATTCTGAAAAACATTGCCTTTATAAGTAATGTTCAGAAATTCTTGCGGTTCAGGTTTTACTTCCCCTTCCTGCGGAACAACTTCTTCATTGCTACATGCAGTAAAACACAATAGCGTAACCACTAAAATACTTTGAAACAAAAAAATGAACTTCTTCATAAACAATAAATTTAATAGATTAAACAATAGAATCAAGCGATATAAATATACAATATATATTTTATATTGTAATGAATTTATACATTTTTAAATTATACTGATTACTTTAAATTATGCAACCACATAACAATCAGTATAAAAACTGGAAGGTCAATCACCCAATTACCCAATTTATGGTGAATGACTATGCACGACACAAAGCATAAAGATCATGACACAAATCCATACTATATACAGCCTAGAAATCGAGTATATCACAAAATGATAAATAGTAGACATTATATCGAATAAGGTTTTAGTGTGCTGATAATCATAAGTCCTATTCCCATTCTGTATAAACTCTTAGATAAAACAAGAATTAGAGGGAGAAAAATCTTTTTTGGTCGTAAAAAGCACCATCTATTTTTCCTTTAACAAAAGGATAACACAAGAATATAGTCAAAAGCAGCATAATGTCCAACTCTACAAAATCACCCTATAACTATCTTGAAATTAGCTAAGTTTTAAACTAAGTAAAACACGTAAGAAATTACAAAAGAATTGTAGATTACCTGAAGAACTAAGCACATGAAAAAGTTGTCTAATAGACAAGCCCATCCTATCAATTTTATAAATCATGACAGAAAATAATAAAAAGTCAATTAAATCGCAAAGAAATTGCAGAAAAAAACATATATTTACAATCGAAATTGTATAATCAGCAACTCGTACCAAAAAAGCAAGATTACACATCTGCACCTTAAAAACGTCTTGATCGTTTGGTCAATGTGCTGAAGAAAAATCAAACAAATAATACCAATTTTAAAAGTGACATGGAACACATCAGAAGAAAAAGAAGAAGTAATAAAGAAATTGAAGACACTATTATAGAAGTAGCAACCCAATCTATTATAGAGAAAGGCTTTAATGGAATTACAGCTACGGGCATCATGCAAAAAGCCTCGATAGAACCCGTACAGTTCTATCGGAGATACAATGATCTGAACGGATTCATTGATGAATATGTAAAAAGATTCGATTATTGGTTTAGCGATGTTGCAAAATCATACAGCAACATAAACGATGATAAAGAACAATACAAGAAAATCATCTGTGGATTGCTTGACTCATTGCTTGACAACAAAATCATGCAACAACTACTTGTATGGGAATTGACTGAACATAATCCAACAAGTAGACGAACAGCCCAATTAAGGGAGTTGCATACCCTTCCTTTATGTTCAAAATACTCTAAGATATTTGAGGAGTCAGACATTGATATAGTGGCTATTTCTGCATTTTTGATAGGAGGCATTTATTACCTTGTACTACACAAAGATTTATCCACTTTTAGTGGAATTGATCTGAATAAAAAAGGAGATAAAGAAAGACTATATAAAGCCATCAATCAATTATCAGAAATTCTTTTCTCATCCATATATCCATCAAAGGAAACTGTTGAGATTGCAAAAAAAATGAAAGCAGACAATATTTCAACCGATAAGATTATGGAATATACCAATTTGTCGGAAGAACTTATAAATTCCCTATAAAATATCTACTTGAATATATTATCTTATTAAGAGCCATATATACTCTATCTTTGAGTAATAATATGGCTCATTCAATAAAATTTACTGAAGATAAATAGGCTCAGTGCCCTTATTGTACATATACATCGGGTCATTACGGAATCCCTCAAAGCACACATTAAAATCATCAAAATCCCGCTCTGTAGCCCAACGAACTTTATCGTCAAAGGAGACATACCGTCTCATATTGATAGCATCCAACAAAGAAACACAATCCCCCGGTTCAACCGCCAATGCAACCACAAAAGATGTCTTGTCCGGGTAGATATATCCCAGCATCCTTTCATTAAGTACCACTAGGCGGATAACATATTCACCCAACTTCGGTATATTGTTCAGTCTAACTTCCATAATCCATTACTCTATTTTAATGATTCATCACTTCCGGAAAAAATACTCTATCGCCGAATGCACCAAGATATAGTGGGTGTCCGTCTGTCTGCACCGGTCGGCATAAGGATTGGGGAACTGCAATGCCAAAGAATCATAGACATGCGGAAGCTCCTTTTTGATGCGATTGACAAGAAGCCTGTAAGAGCAGCGTCTTGAACGGCGCATAAGGCACAGCCATTCCTGCATGGTCAGCAGCGTACAATTCGTTTCGTAAGTCATAGGATAACAGTTTTTAGCAGGGTAGGGAATAACCCTACCCATGAATTATCAGTTACACAATCTCAATCTCATGCACCTGCAAGAACGAATGCGTGTTCCATTCGGCAAGCATCGGTTCCACATCTTCAAATTGCCTGACCTCAACACCTGTCATCTCCCTGATTACAGAAGCTACTTCTTCAAAATCTTCAAAGTACCCACACCCTCTGCCCTCGCTGTACATCATGTATCTGGCAGAGAAGAATAGACCTTCCGCATCATTCGTTTGGAAGATTTCCATACCCGGTTCTTCCGTATAATAATACGTATGCAACCCGTATTTGTCGGCAATCCTTTGCATCAGTTCCTCACAAGCGCACCAAGCGGTTACCGTTGAGAGCCGGACTCCCACAAGCCCATTACTGACCTCATGAAGTTCATCGTCAAGATAAGAAACCTCACCTCTGCATGGAATATCCATATCGCATGATTCAGGCAACAAGGCTTTCCTCACAGAAACCAGCCAACAATCGACGCTTACAGCCTGTTCCAAATCAACCAATAACCTGCGTGCATTCTCTGTTGCACCCACAAACAAATAATCCGTTGAACACCAATTTGGCATAACATTACATTTTAAATTTAACAACTATGGATTCATCTCTCACAAAAAGGGATTTCAGGCAATCATCTACAGTCTGACCCTCCGGCAATTCACAATCCACCTCAGCCGTAATCCCGTGAAATTCCAGTTCCGCAATTTCCGAAAGGGTAAAATACCCCCATTCCCATTCAAGGATATGGCAATACCCAAAGAAAATCCAATCCTCGTCTTTTTGTTTCTCTGCTTCGGTAACAAGCCACACGGCAGAAGTGAACGGCATGAAAAACTTGGCAATTACAGTAGCCTCAAACCCCTTTCCCTCTTTGGAATACAAAGAAGCGGAAGCAAATGCACCCAGCATCGAATCTGTTATCTGTATCATACGCAAAGAATTAAAAAATTAAACTTGATTTATGCTTCAGCCAGATTTAAA